>Ga0228710_1002677_pt1 | contig 28228 bp, 18 predicted proteins | sample MedpolnodulmetaG_FD_177995 | JGI IMG/M metagenome (GOLD analysis project Ga0228710, IMG submission 177995) | Root nodule microbial communities from Medicago polymorpha collected in Santa Monica, California, United States - pink nodules | ecosystem: Host-associated > Plants > Roots > Nodule... | reverse complement strand
GAAACTCATCTTGCCTAAGAAACTTGATTAGAAAAGCAGAAACAGAATAACACAACTGAATAGTCACAAGTAATCTTAACACCTTTCAAAACATCTTATTCACAATCGGAGTTTGATATCACAAGTAACTCTGAATGACTTCATAGGCTGTAGGTTGTGCGCCATGAAATTCAACACATGAATTTTTTTGAGGCCAGATCACATTTTTGTTGGCGCCGGTTCTATCAAATCTCATTTCCTATCAGCCCTAAAAACTAAGCAGTCATGTTCCCCCAACGACCAAGAATAGTTGGTGTCAGTAAATTTGCTGGAGATAGTTCTTGCTATTTTGAATTCCATATTAGATGATAGTTATTTTCATTAGCCTTTTTACTTTCCTTTATGTTTGTTAAGTTAGTTAGTAAAGCAGTCATGTTTGTTACGCTACTGCACCTCCAGTTTAGTTGTTAACCTTCTCGTTGGGTCCTCCTTGTATATAAACCTTTCTCTTCTTCATTAATAATCATTCAAGTATTTATTCAATGTCAATTTATTCATCTCTGGTATCACATCAGTAGCAAAAGCAAAAGACTGTTGAATTACCCTGAACATTTTTTTTTCTTCACAATCTTTCCTGTTACTTTTCTTCTTTCCGCAATGGTCGATCTTGTTGATTCTTCTAGCCAAACCAACAATAACAACCACATTTTCATTGATGATCCTATCAACAATGATACTTCTAGAACTCCAAAAGATCTAGGCAGGGATGGGAATACGCCAGACTTATTTTTAAACAGAGATGGTTTAGATTTCTTTAAAAGTCTATTTAGTTAAAAAAAGATTAAAACTACATGACATGAAAAAGCCTGTTAGGCCCACCAAGGCGGCCTAATAAGTAAATATGACTAATTTTTTTATTTTTATTATCACTATTATATTAGGTTTTGTATTCTGGATTAAATTCTAACTTCTTACGTAATTTAAGTTTATTAACCTACATTTATTTTTTTGCATATTTAAATTAGAATTGAAATATGATATTATATATAGTCATATTTTCTAAAATGTCATGTTAAATATTTTCAAGGTAAAAATAAAGGTATGTTTCAACAAGGACATGGTCATGACAGAGAAAGAGTATTCACCAATATAACAATGGTAACAACAAGGCATGCAGTTTGTGCGTGAAAATAGGCCATACTGTAGAGTCCTGGTACTTCAAACATAGATTTCCTATAGGCGTAAAATTCCGTGACGAACAAACCTCCATCAACAATATAGAAGGAGAAACATCAGATGACAGTGCTGTTTTCTCAACACATAATGACATCAATTCTGCTCCTGCATCCAACTCTTCAAGTTTCACAATCTCTATAACCCCACACTTCTAGTACAAGGCAGGCCCGGTGTTCTAGAGATGTCTGTCGGGCACATGTCAAACACTTACCAAAATAATAAATACATCTTTGAATTATGTTATTTTCCCAAATCATTATCGATGTCGACATGTTTGGTGCATGCCCGGTGTCCATGCTTCAAAGTTCACAATCACTTCTGATATGTACAAGAAATTGCTGGTTCCACTGAATCAAAAGGAAGATGCTGGAGTCTCACGCAACTAAGGTAATGGAGAGGTGAATCATATCAGTACCTCAATCAATTAAAATGTGAATCACAATCAAGGTATCTCTTTTTCTTCTATTGATTGAATTATTGATATTGATATTGGTCCAACTGACCTTGTTTGCCATTCCTTATAAAACTCTCATTCATACCATACATTAACCTGTCATTCCTTGTATCACTTCTCGTCATTCTGGTACTATTATATTTTTCACTGATTTTCCTCTTCGTGGTGTTTTATACACAACACATTTTGAATTTATTTTGATTTCTGCCTTTAGACTTGCTTATTCACCGCATTGCAAATTTATTTTTGATCAAATTCATGTTTTATTCAGGATCAACATTTCTAAAAGATGATTGTTCATGCTAAGGCCAAACATTATTTGTAATTCTTGGATCAAACAAATAGTCGCATTTTAGATTTTAGCGGCACTTAAAATTCTTTTTTGTTATAAAGCTGTATCTTCTGATTTGATCATTCCCACTATAGATTAAGCCATCCCTCTGCTACAGCTTTACAACACGTTAACCAAATCCCTTTTGTTACCTTTTCGCCATAGAGCATTTGTGATAGTTGTCATTTTTCTAAACAACATACACTTTCCTTTTCCTACAAGTCATATTAAAATTGCTCCTATTTTTTAATTAATCATCATGGACATTTGGGAATGGGGTCCCAATGTCCATCCCATTTGTCTATGGCCACAAGTTTTTTTTTTTTTACCATTATAGATGACTACTAAAGGCACACTTGGTTGTTCTTGATGAAATCGAAATCCGTAACCCAATGGCTACTAATCAGTTATATAAAGCTGGCAGAAATTTGGTTTGGTAACAGAGTCAAATCAGACAAAATGTGTGCTATGTATATGTGGTGCAGGTGATGATCTAGAAACTGTTTGGAAAATTTCCTTATAAGAAACACTTATCAAACTTTCTCATTTAGCTTATTTAAATTTAATTTTAAAAGCTCAATCCTAACTTTATATTGTTAGGCCTTATTGTAAGTGACTGTTATTATACAGAGAAACTGTTATTGAAGGGTACCATTTGTATGAAAAGGTATACGAAACACAAGTAGAACTACCAACAACAACAGCAGGAAACCACAAACTTGACCATACATTAAGAAAACCAAAGAACTTGAATATATTATTATCCACGAAACCTTGCTTGCAGTATGCGAAGCATCAAGTTTGTAGAACATCTTCAGCTTTGAGCATCTTCTTCTTCTTGGTAATCATCACCATCTTCATCAACCGGGGCATCCTGGTATTGTTGATATTCAGCAACAAGATCATTCATATTGCTTTCGGCTTCAGTAAATTCCATCTCATCCATTCCTTCTCCGGTATACCAATGCAAGAATGCTTTCCTTCTGAACATGGCAGAGAACTGTTCACTCACTCTCCTAAACATCTCCTGTATAGATGTCGAATTACCAACAAAAGTCGAAGCCATCGAAAGGCCTCTAGGTGGGACATCACAGACACTGGACTTCACATTATTGGGAATCCACTCAACGAAGTAAGAAGAATTTTTGTTCTGCACATTCATTACCTGTTCATCCACTTCTTTTGTGCTCATTTTCCCTCTGAACACCGCTGAGGCTGTTAAATAACGGCCGTGGCGTGGATCCGCCGCACACATCATGTTCTTGGCATCCCACATCTGTTGTGTAAGTTCTGGCACAGTAAGTGCACGGTAGTTCTGCGATCCTCGAGATGTCAGGGGAGCGAAACCCACCATGAAGAAGTGAAGGCGTGGAAATGGGATCAAGTTCACTGCTAGCTTCCGCAGGTCTGAATTTAGCTGACCCGGGAATCTTAAGCAACAAGTCACTCCACTCATAGTTGCTGATATCAAATGATTCAAATCTCCAACTGGAAAAAATTAATTTGGTAAATCATATTCAAGAATAAAAGAGTTCATGTATAATACAACATGAGGTGCTCATTTAATTATACTACATGCGATCAATTGCCATATAAATTAAAATATATGTATGCTATACTATACGTTATAATTACTTACAGCTTGGTGTAGTGAGTTTGAGGGTCCTGAAGCATATGTCATAGAGTGCTTCATTATCAAGGACCATACACTCATCGGCATTCTCCACCAATTGGTGAACAGAAAGTGTTGCATTGTAAGGCTCAACAACTGTGTCTGACACCTTTGGAGATGGAAAGACAGAGAAAGTGAGCATCATTCGATCAGGGTATTCTTCTCTGATCTTTGAAATGAGTAGAGTTCCCATTCCAGAACCTGTTCCTCCTCCCAAGGAGTGGCACACTTGAAATCCTATATTTATCAATCACAATAACCAACATCTTTAAATAAATTCTGCATATTCTTTTAAATTTTAATAAAACTTTATAGTATTGTGTTTATCCCGTGATGTTTGATTACCTTGCAAGCAATCACAATTCTCAACCTCCTTCCTTACAACATCAAGAACAAAGTCAATGAGCTCGGCACCCTCAGTGTAATGACCCTTGGCGAAATTGTTTCCGGCACCAGACTGTCCGAATACAAAGTTGTCTGGTCGGAAAATCTGCCCATAAGGGCCGGTCCGGACAGCGTCCATGGTGCCAGGCTCAAGGTCCATCAACACTGCCCGGGGAACATAACGACCGTTAGATCCCTCATTGTAATAAACATTGACTCTTTCGAGTTGTTGAAGTTTGGAGTTCCCTATATATTGTCCTATGGGGTCAATCCCGTGCTCATCGCATACCGCTTCCCAGAACTTTGTTCCTATTTGGTTTCCACACTGTCCTCCTTGAATGTGAAGAATCTCACGCATTTTCAACACTATTAATCAGCTAACTAACTTAGCAGAGGCAAAATGGAAACCAAACTGATTTTTCAACTGTCAAATTCTCTCCCTCTACCAGGGCTTGGACTTGGAAGAAGCAAAGGTTGGTTTGGCTGCATATATTTATAGTGAAGGGTGGATCAAGTGAATGTGTAAATGGAAGGGTGAGGATGAGATCACACGGTGGAGGATTGCTGAGAGATGGAAGGAATCAAAAGTTTAAGTTGAATGAATCAATGATTGCCACATGTAGGCTGTTGCTTGCAACACCGCCGGCCTTTTCAACATCGCTAAAAATGTCCACTTCTCATCATTTTATTTTATTTTATTTAGTACCAATAGTAAGGAATAAGGAATTGTATGGTATGTGCAAATACCACTGAAGCTACTTGATAGTAAGTTATTTAAGTTTATTTATATAATAACATCAGCATTTTTTTTTTGTCTGTTTATTTATTTATATAATAGGATCAGCATCTCTTTTGACAATATCAAGGGTGATGCCACTTGGGAGGCTTAAACGACGTTCCTCTTGTCCATTCATTCCAAGGTGACTACAACGGAAAAATTGTGATGGAAGAGTTAAAAGAAAGGGATGGAGAAAGGAAACTGGATTTGGGAATACATATCGTAGTCGTAGTCAACAAGAGTTAGGGGGAAAAACTTGAAATATAATATTCCACCTTCGGTTCCAGTAACTCACAATTCACAAACAAGGCCAGCAATGAATATATATAATAAAAGAACATCAACTATGTTTTCAATATGGAGGGCTGTGTAACTCAACTCGTTTGAGCTAATAGATAAGGAGTTACCAAGATAAGGAATTGCTGGTAGGGCTGTTGTTGTAACTCAACTAAGTCGTTTGAGCCGACTCTAATCTAACTATCCCATTAGAAAAAAGAAAGAAAAAAAAAACTCTGTTTTAGATATGGTTCAATAGAACTGATTTATTTGAACAGGCCTACCAAGATGAATAATGTTATCTACTCAACTAAAGGTTCATCAGGAAAATAATGATATCATTCATTCAATAATAATTCGAGAGACGAAGGAAGGAATCCTTCCTCGTAGGTATATTCACAATTAAAAAATGCCATAAATGATTTCTTGAAGGATTAGTACGCACGCACAAACACGAAGAAGACAAGGGGTGAAAAGATATCACTTATATACAACAACAACAACAATCAAGTTTTATCTCACTAATTAGAGTCGGCTACATGGATCAAACGACACCATAATGTTAAAAAACATATCACTTATATAAGTAGGTTAAATATATTATGTGAAGCCATTGCCTATGACAGGAAGGTAAGTTCTAATCTTCCCTTGAAAATGGTAAGATTGAAATTTGAGACAAGGATCTTGCTGATCCATGCAATTGGCACCTGCCCGACTGAAAGAAAATTTACCATTGAATTAGACCTGTTTGCAGAAATACCATGGATGCCTACAAAGTAGAAGAGATACTTTGAGAGCAATCATGCTTAAGTCAGGGATTTTTTGGTATGCGTGATGCCCGCCCTCCCACAATTTAACAAATACACATCCTGTCTCTAGCTGGGACATCAAAATTATGAGCATTTGCAATGTGACATCCGTCACAAAGTTCTTGTCTTATGCAACATATAGCTTCAATGAAGAGCATAAGCTTCAGTTATATTTTCCAAACCATTTCCTGCAAGATGTTGCAAATGCAGGTAGACATGTCCAGTTAGGACCGTGTTGCCATTTCTCATGAACTTGATCTGGGATAAAAATATCCATAATTTCTTGACAAAACAAAGCAGGTGTCATGCAGCATAAATGGCACATTTCACTCTCCAATAGCAACTACTCACCATGACCTCAGCTTGAATCAACAATGAGAATTATAAATGCATCAAAATCAAAGTATTACATCCGCAGCAAATAGAAGGTCACATATCCTTCCCTCTGTGGAAAGATTTTCCCGACAACCAATATTAGAATGTAGGTTCTTCTTTGCTTTCCTATGAAGTTCTGCTTCAGAATATCTGCCATTTCTTTCCAAACCAGTTACTAATATATTATAAGTTCCTGACGTAGGACAATTTCCTTTTTGACACATGATTTTGTAAATTTCAAGCGCCTTATTAACTCTTCTAGTAGAAAAGTAAATGCTAATTAAAGCAGTGTACGTAGCAACACACTTATGATTATCTGGTAATAAATTGAAAATCTTCAAGGCAATAGATGGCTGCCTAGCACAACCAAGCCTATATATTAAAAGCGAAGCCAGATAGATTCCAAGAGAGTGTCCAGCTCTAGTCATTTCCCCAACAATTTCCACCAGTTTTGAAAACATATTTGATCTGTTCAACAGTCCCACTAAGGAAAGATATCCTGTTCTCTCAATACTTATTCCCATTGTTACACTGTACTTGAAAGCCAACAACGCGCCATCAGGTCGACAACAATTACAATTTACCTCTATAATGGTTGAGATAACCTTACTATCTACAGATATTTTCTTATCTATCATCCCTTGAAGTAAGTGGTCAATAGCAACAGCATTTCTATTTCTCAAGAGAACCAATAAAAGCTCTTTATCTATATTAGAAGAAGAATCAGCAATGACTGTGTTGCTGTCATTTGCCTTCTCCTTAAAGCTACTATCCAAATAAAAGTGTGGATTGACTTGCCTCAGAAGGGTATCACTCTCACCAGCAATTTTTAAAGCTTCCATTGCTTTGACAAAAACACGGTAACGAAGAACAAGACGGTTTTCTTTCATATACCAAAGTATTTTGGTCATGAACACAGTCCCATCAACTTTAGAACACTTGTCGATTAGAATATTACATGCAGCTTTATCAGGTTCAACCCCAGCCTCTTGCATCTTTTCAAAAATCTCAAGAGCTTCTTTGAATTTTCCTAAAATCCACAAAAGCAAAAATTAAACTTTTGATAAACATAAGACTGAACAACTAAGGACAGGTGATAAGGGGTAGCAGTTAGAATTTTTTCAATTTAACCAAGCAAAAAGTGCACTGCATAAAAGCTATCATTCTGATCTGCTGAATTTTAAAAACCGAAGCAGTACGTTGTTTGCCTTATTAGTTGATTTAGATACAAAACGGAGCATCAGTAAAAGAAGCAACAAAAAAAAAATGATAGACTTGCACTGTGATAGACAATATAACAAACAGGTTGAAGGCAACACTAACCAGAGGCAATAAGATGGTCCATAAGAACTGTATAAGTGTAGCAATTTGGAACACAGCCATTGTGAAGCATCTCTTTGTAAATATCAGTAGCTTCCTTCACTCTGTGATTATCAAACAGAATCTTTATAAAAGCAGTATAAGAAACAAGAGTTGGATAGCAGCATCCTCCCTTTGATTTCATTTCATCCCACAATGCAATTGCTTCATCCACATTCCCAGAAGTCGAAAGCCAATGCATCATTGAAGTGTAAGTAACAGAATCAATCTTAATCCCTTTCTCCTGCATTTGATTGAAAACGTGTTTCATTGATGAAATTCTCCCTGCTTCACCGAAAATATCTAGCATGGTTGTGTAAGTGAATTGGTCGTGCTTAAACCCTTTGAGACGAGAAGCCCAGTTGAAAAATAACCAAGCTTTCTCCATTGGAGGGTGTGATTTGAGAACCTGATTGACAGTGTATGAGTCCCATTTGAAAGGGAGATTTTGAAGGTCTTGTTGAGCGGAATCCCAAGAAGAATACTTTAGGGTTTTGTAAATATTCCCAATTACGTTCCTCATGTACTCTCTGCTGCTGGGTACTCTCTGGGAATGAATGGTTTTTGAAGGAACGAAGAGGTTTTGGAGAAATCCATGAAGCTTTGAAACTCTTATTCTGCTCATATTTATTTTAATATCATCAAGCTAAGAAAACAAGAGAGAATCATAGAAATGCATGGAAAAATCCAGAGAATAACAACATGGAAGACGCTAAGCTTGTATAACACTGTACAAATGGCGATTGATTGCTGCTTTTAGATGTGTTGTGTTGAATTTGAAAGGAACAAAGGTAAATGCTAACTTTTTGCTCTTTAAACACAAGATAATAAATCAAATATTATAAAAATAGTTTATTGAAACGTATGTATTACATTTAAAAACGAATTTTTCTCTTCCTCCTGCACAAAACACTCGCCCTGCATCCATGCCAAAAATATCCCTGCATTAGTTAACTAACGCAAGTGTATAACTATGTGTTAGTTAACTAACGCTGCGTCACTTAACATGCGCATGTGTAAAACACTGCGTGCGTTAACCCACACACAGTGTTAACACATGCGTGAGTTAGCTCACGCCCAGTCTTTGCAGAAAACCAGAAGAGACAGAAACCTCTCTTTTCCCTAATTTTTTCAGTCCTTCTTTCATACATTCATTCATTCAATTGCAAGCATTTTTCATCATTCATTCAAGCAAGTCATAATTAAATTACGAAAAATAACGAAAAATGTCATGAAAGCGCCAAAAAGCGAAAATGTAATAAGATTACAACCAAATCCTTCAAAATGTCATAAAAAACCTAGAAAATATCATAAAACCCTACTCCCGTGGACTCATACTCCTCATCCGCGGAGCCGGCATCTGCTCCATCATGCTCCACTCGGACAGGATGCCCTGCATCAAACGCATAACCTCCTATGGATTATGAAACACAACAGGATGCCTCATTGCACCGTCCACTCTGGCTCTGATGTTGTTGATGATCTGGTATGGGTCGGGAGGATGTCTGGCCCACTGCTGCTCAACAAGAACCTCCTCGTAAGGAGGGACAGGACGAGGAGGGGCCTGAGTTGCGTAGTCAGGAATGGCCGCAGGGGGGTTCACAATAGGATGTGATACTCTAATGAACCATCTTATGTACCCCCTAGTATGAGCCCACAATTGGTTATCCGGAACCGGATGACCCCTCTGCTGATGGCTGAGGACATGTAGAGCAAACTCTGTGAAGGCTTGGGCCACGTCATCTGCCGCAAGAAGCTCAATATCTGTAGGAGGCTTGGGCCGTGTCTGGACATACCCGTACTGCTTAAGAACCCGCTCTGACAAGTGACGGACCATCCTGTCTCTGCCAGCCATGATTCATCCGGAGTACCAACATATGTCCTGAAAGGGCGTGATATGTCGTCGTCTCTCGTACGGCCTCCAGGTGACATGAGAATGGTCCAACGAATCAATGGCATCTCTGTAGTGTCCAGAATTAGAAAAGCCCCTTGGAGGTTTCCATTGAATCACAAGCGGGGCAACAGTAGGGTCGTAGTCCTCATCATCAATCCTCAAAATGATGTTCGAGAAGTGCGCCAAAGTCCATCCCTGCAAACACAAAGAAACAAATTTATATCAGCACAAGTATTATACAAACAACTATACATTTATGATCCAATAAGTAAAAAAGAAGAAAAACAAATATTACTACAAACAAGGTCATGTAACCACCACAGGAGGTCACAGATGAGCCGGAGGTAAGAGATAGTTGCTCATATAGGAAAACAAGTTTCATCCCACCCCATGACCAGCTGTCCAACTCGTCCATATCTTGCAGCGCAAGCAGCCACAACAGATTAATACAGGCCAACCTAACATGAGCACGCTCGTCTTGCTCCTCCTGTGTGTCAATCTCAAGCAGCTGATTACACCTATTCAAGAGCTCCTCGTAGCGCTTCTTCTGTACACCAAAACTGACGTGAGCAGCACCCTGTCTTGCCACCTCCTTAGTGGCAGCCTCCTCTGTAAAAAGTAGGTCCACCTGCATCATCTCTATCCCTTCCTCAATGGTTAACTCTCTATCAGGAAGGAGCCTCCTACTGACGGGGATGCCTAGGGGACACGCCACATCATCTAGTATGATGGTCATCTCCCCAACAGGTAGATGGAAGATGCTGGTCTCCTCATGTCATCTCTCTTGTACCCACTAGTCAAGAGGGGAGTAAGACTGGACATATTCACTTCTGACCAAAACCAGTCATTTTGTTCACCCGACTGAGAGATTGTCAGGTTTTTAAGGCTCAGCTTCTTCCCGTGTGAGATACCTTTCACCCTATGTTTTTTCCGAATCTGAAATACAAAAACAAAAACCAACAAACAACACCGTTAAATAAATAATAAGTAAACTAAACATTAAATATATTCTAACATTAAATAAGTAAAATAATAATTAGAATAAGTTGTATAAATAGTCCTTGAATTTGTTAATTCTGGCATTTTGCCCCTGCAAAATTTAATCATTTAAAATTTCGTCCCTCTCCCCACTTAATCACTGCCACATCACTGATTAGTTGACGTGTCACTTCTGATTGGTTAAATGAGTTGCGAAAAGACCATTATACCCCCAAGCTTCTTAAACAACCGTGAAAAGACCATTATACCCCTGTGTTCATCTTCTCAAAATCTTCCCTCCTTCACTTCTCAACAACACCATTTCTTCTTAAATCTTAAAATCTTTCTCCCAAAAGAACTTAAAAAAAAAACACACTTAACCATGAACAACAACAACTTTTTTTCTTTCCGAACTCAACATTATTCCTTCATCAAACAGAAGGGCCATCGACGGGAATAATAGTGTCTACGGAGTCGATAGCAGTGGTGGCATAGATTGTGTTGTCGGATCTGGACTGGATCTAGAATTTTCTAAATCTATGTATGTTGATTCTTCAAAACAGCAGCAAAAAGATGTATGGGGTTTTTGCAGCGATTGCTATGAAACTGCGAATTGAATTTTTGCGGCGATAATTGCTATGAAATTGTGAAATTGAAGCCTTTTCTTGTTCTTCTCTTTCTTTCCCTTTTTCTAAAACTGCGAAATTGTATGGGGTTTTGACAAATAGGTTTTGGCATATTTTTCACAACTGTGTCTTGGAGCTTCAAAAGAGGATATGGGGAAGAAAGGAATTGAGCTTCAAAATTGTGTTCTATGGAGAGTTATATTGAGGAAGATGAAGATTGGTGATATGGGGAAGAGACGGGGTTTCAAATTTGGAGCTATGGAGATGTGGAATGATGCGAGCAGTGTTGTTGTTGTTTCCACTGTGTATGGTCGAGTTTCAAGTGTGAAAGAAGAAAAAGAATGAAGCAGGGAGATTGATGATTTCTCATAGAAGAAAAAGAATGAATCAGGTTTGAAAGGGAAGCTTGAAGAAATTTAGAGGTTTTAAACTGAAAAGAAATTAAGTTGGATGAACATATGTTGGATATTTGTATGTTGGCTTCACTTTTGCCGAAAACAAATATTCAAGTGAGATGTTGGACACGATGTTCCAACATCCTGGCATGGTTCAGTGTGACCTGTACCTTGCCTTGATTTACGCACGCGTTTATTTATTTAAGGAATCCACGCCTTATTTCTTGTTGGTTAAGCTGCGTGTATTTAGTACAGAATCAGATCGTTTGTGATTTCCTGAAGGAATGCTATTGACTTAGGAAAGTTTGGAGGTGATCAGAATGTTCCTAAAGATGTGCCTATATTTTAAGACTTTCCTTATTTGGTTCTAGTTGATGTGAAACGGATCACCGTTTGTTTGTGAATTGTTTTGAAGCCCAACAAGACTATTTGACCCGTATTGCTTCAGTATTTATACAAGACTACAAGACCTAATTCAGTATTCAAGCCGTCATTTGAAGAATAGATCTTTTAGGGTTTTGAGTCTGTTATTTGTGAGCCTTTCGTGTATCATCTTGATGCATGCTTAGGAATGTGTTTGAGCTGTAATTTATTCACTACTCTAAAGCTTTTAAGCAAAGAGTTAGGTAGCTTGTGCACTACACCAAAGCTGTGAAGCACAGTTGTAGGTAGGTTGTTTTGAAGGTAACTTCATCTTTGATTGTGTCTGTAAACTAAGAATCACAGGGGCTGTGATTGTTTGTAGGGAGTGAGATGAGATCTCAGATCTAGGAGTTCCTAGGTTGAAGTCAATACGGGTAGGTCCTAGGTCTTTAGTGTAAACGAGGAGTTTGCTGAGAGCTACTGACGTTGCACCGAACTGGGTTAACAAACTCACTGTGCCATTTACTTTCCTGTCTGTTGTTTTTACTTTTATTTATTTACATATGTTAGCTTAATGTTCTGAACATCTTATTCAAATCTGTTTTCTGTGTAACTGGTGTTGGAACATCTCGTAGAACATCTTAAGACTAACGTGCCAGAATTTCAACATATTTGTTATGTTTTTTTTATGGTGTTTTCATTGTTGCTGAGTTTGGATAAATATCACATGGATGGTGATGGAAGATGAAGGTGAAGGGAGAGGAGTATGAAGAAAACAGATTAAGATTTTTCAAGAAGAAGATGGTCGTTTTGTCATTTCACATTTGTCTGATGAGTCTAAGGGTATTTTTGTCCATTTGCATCATCATTTGCAATTAACAGAGCCACGTCATCAAATTATTGACGTGGCAGTGATTAAGTGGGGAGAGGGACGAAAATTTAAATGATTAAATTTTGCATGGGCAAAATGCCAGGATTAACAAATTCAAGGACCAATTTTTAAATGACCCATATCTGCAAGGACCAAACACATAAAAGCCTACATTTAATTTTTATATTTTTAATGAATTGAATGCATAAAATTTTATCGAATATTCTTTTGGATTTCTCAACGTGTGCCCTAAGGACACAAGTTACTATTACCCACAATTTAATCCATTAATCAAATGTCTTTTTATTTAAAAAAAAGAGAGAGACTATTGTAGCTACTTACTTGTTACTCCCTCCGTCCCAAAATATACGCAAAAGTTGGTCAACAAAAGTTAATGTATTTAGTTTAAAATTTGTACCAAATATATCAAATTATGTTGACTCTCATTTTTACTTATATTTTAGGACGGAGGAAGTACTCGTTTAAAGACTAAAAGACTATTGCCTCAGTTCAAAACAACATGCATAATTTAATTTGATTACAAGTTTAAAAATTACCCTTGTGTCACAAGATGAAGTTTGACTATACACACTAATATAGTTTGATTATATTTTTATACTAATATATAAAGACAGATAATTTGACTCTTTTAAAGTGAACAATTCACTTTATAGTGTAAAGTGAGTAATATTAACAGTTGATCAACAAATTAAAAGTAAATATTGTAGATACATTATAAAAAAATCATAAATTTATTACGATAACAATTCTTAATTTTCCCACTCTAGACTTTACTTGCTTTAGATGGTCAAAATCTAAAGACAAATAGCATATAAAACCAAATAATTAAACTCATATGATTAATTGTCTCATTCGAAGCTCTAATGGTGCTTGTCGTGGAGGATTTTCACATGAGAGATGCTAGCAACAAATGCTCAAACACTCTCTCATGGTCACACGCTTTGTGATTGGGCCACGTCATCCAGATTTTAAAGATGGGTGTTTCAACTGGGACTTTTTTCATGGATTTCTCTTCTAGTGATGAAGGGGCTTCTTCATGGGTTTGATTTGGATAGCGAGGATCTTAGGTGGGATTGGTTGATTTTGAATGAGTTATGGTTATGGATTTGTGACTACTGAAGCAATAACAAAGTTGGATTCTTTTTCTTTTTCTTCTTTATTAGAAGGGGCAATATGTTGAATCTAGAAAGGTGGGGTATAGAGTCCAAGGATCTGCAGTCATCTATGGAGTCCAAAGACGTCGTTAGTTTTTTTTTTCAGAAACAAAGTCATAACTCATAAAAAAAAAATACACAAACTCGTAGGGCTGAAAATGAGTCGAGTCAAACTTGTCTGAACTCGACTCGATAAGAATCAGCTCGGCTCGAAACTCGACTTGAATTTAATGTTCACGAACTACTCGGTTCAGCTCATTTAACTCGAGTTCAGCTTATTTAATGTTCACGAACTACTCGGTTCAGTACGTTTGCTCAAGTGCCATAATTCAATTTTTTTTTTTTGTTTTGTAATATCTTGTACATATAATTTTTTATTTCAGAAAAACAAAAACTTCAACTAAAATAAAACCTTTGACCACATTGGTCTTAAGGAAAAATGTAGTAGCACTTGCTTGTTACTACTGTAGCGCAGTTTGCAAACATGAACGTCTATTTTATATCTCCTCCTCTTGTCTAATGTTGTTAATCTCCCCGATGTGGGACTAATCTTAGCACACATATGTTTGGTTGAAAGCCCTCACGACTTGTTATTAGCTTCTTTTCTTTCTATCTTTTATTACAATTTTGTTAATTATTAATATTTTTTTAGGTATATTGTTAATTGTTAATTAATAAATTTTTGATATCTAAGCTTGTACTCTATTAATATTTATCAAACTAATACATATATAATCGAGTTAACTCATGAACCAATCGAGTCGGACTATATACAACTCAAGTTCAGCTCATTTATCTAACGAACATAATTTTCAACTTAAGTTCAGCTCATTTGATTCATGAACCCAGTTCAACGAGTTAATTGTCGAATCGAGTTTCAAACTATTGTCGAGTTGGTTCGATTCATTACCAGCCCTACAAACTGGTTTAGCCGGTTAACAAGTATATAGATTGATAAATGGGAAGACGTGGCAGTGTAAATTGGCGTGTGCTAAAAAGCGCCTGTCCAAGCGTTTGTTATTAGCATTGCTCATATAGGAGAATGTTAACTAATGCCCTTGAGGCATTGGTTGGTTAAGATACTAAAATAAGTAATTTTGCAATAAAAAGTTATGTAATTATTGTCAAGACAAAAGTAAAAATTGTATTTCCAAAACAAAAGTTCTAGTAATGGATTCCTTAACCAATGTCTTTAGGGCACTAGTTAGCACAACCCATGAATATAATACTACATTTTATAAGTATAATAAATTTTTGGAAAATGCTAACAAGTGTCACAAGAGTACTTGAGAAGAAACTTAAATAGCAACTTCATCTTGTAAATTTTGTATTCGACTTATTGAAAGATTAAAAGGAAACATTTTTCACATAAAATTTAACAATTATTTCCTCTTTTGAATCCTTAACAAGTGCCTTAAGCAGGGGCGGACCTGGCTTGGGCCTGCTGTGGCAAGTGCCACACCAGCCCAGACCCAATTTTTTTTTTATTTTAAATTATGCTGAAATAGAACAAAACCAAAACGTGATTGCTTCCTGCACCTCCTTTCTATATTGTTCTTTCCTCTTCTCTCAAACACACTAAAACCCCAAAACCACCATTCCCCAAATTGAGTGCCACCACCCACCGCCGACGGTGACGCACCACCAATCCACCACACCAGTCACCATCACCAATATCTCTATTTTAGGTATCTCTCTTTTTCCTTCTTTGTTATAAGTATAAATGGTAGAAAATTATTCATGTCTTGATTGAGATTTGAGGTATAATTATCGATAGTTCATATGATTTTTTAGGCTTATGTCGATTATTATGCTTCACATCATGCCAATTGCCAACCAATTGTATAACACACACGTTGTTTCTTCCATTTACTTTTATTCCTTTTTTTTTTCTTTCAAGAAGTGGTTGTAGGGTTATCTTTTTTATGTTTGGGATATGATTAATTTTACACCGATTAAATTGTCAAACATGTTGTGAATTTGTTGCATATTAGGGTTATCTAATATATTTTTTTGTTGTATAATTGAACCTTGATGAAGAATTTTTTTCCAGTTATGCCTAGAGACAAAGCTAGTAGTGGTGAGAGTAACAAAGTTATTGACTTTGAAATATTGGAAACAGATCCTTCCCGCAGACCTGCAATTTCAAGCTACCATCCTGATATTCATGACGATGTAAGAAAAACTTATCTTAAAAAAGGTCCAGATCAACCTGTTAATTTTGATTTTCCTTGGATACGTTTTGGTAAAAAAAAGGTATCGATTTGGTAAGCGTTGGTTTGGTTTACATAATTGACTTGAGTATAGTAAATCATCTGATAGTGCCCCAGTGATATTCAAAGTCCAGGTCCACCCCTGGCGTTAAGGCACTTGTAAGACACTTGTTAGTATAACTCAATTTTTTTTTATAGTTTCTTTAAAGAAAACATTTTTGGTCTCTTCTTTTAAATTAACTCATGTGTTTCTTCTAAAAAAATTAATTAAATTTTTTTTATAGTGATGTTTAGTATACTATAACAATATTTCTTTCAAAGCTTATAATTGTTTGACAATGAATGAATTACATATGAATTTTATGTTGACGCATAAAAATTCGTATTTACTTAATATATTATATTTTTTAAAATCTTAAATTTTTGTGGGAGAAATTCTTATAATATTTTAAACATGCTTGAAAAAACTCATTTAAAAGTCTGTAAGTTGCATATGAGGTTTCTTAAAGCATGAATCAAAAATACTGATAGAGAATGTTTGAAGGACTATTGTTTCAAGAAAAGAAATTAGAGAAACTAAAAATTATATGTTTATAGAGATAAAAAACTTATTTAACTCTAAATTTAAAAATAATTTTTTTTGACAAAAAAATTTAAAAAAATATAAGTGGTATATTTTTTTTTTAAAGAAAAAAATACCACTAATATTTATTTTTAAATTATTCATAAAAAAATAAAAAAATAAATATTAGTGGTATTTATATTTTTTTCTTATTGTTATGGTGTCCGTGCTTATATTTATACTGTTTTAATTAAGACTGTACCTTTTTTTAGGGAAAAGAATTAAGACTGTACTTTTGTAGGCCAACCTTGATCACAAATATAGCAAACAAAATAAGTATGCAACACCGAACTTCCTCATGCCCAATTTTAGATCCCATTGATACTCGATTTGTCACTTCATGATTCATGTCGGAAAGGAGAAAAAAAAAAAAAAAAAAAAAAACTGTTCCAGCTGCTGCTCATTACATTCAGTGGTCACCCATCACAGAATTTATAATTAATAGTATGTGTTTGAAATGCCCACAAAAATTTATATTTACTATTTGGCCTAAAAAAGAAAAATGCTCATACTCTATATGCATGTGAATATTGTAACTTTTTTGGGTGGAAATTTAATGTAAAACAATTTAAAAATTATTGTAGTTCTAAACTGGGCTGTTTGTTTACAAGATTTTGGTTGGTCTGTGACGCAGTACGGAAGTAAAGGTTAGCAAACGCTAAACCTAAATTGAAAGAAACAAGTTTGCAAGCGACAAACTTGTGAAAATAGGATTCCGGAATCCACCAGAAATTGAGGGAAAATCTCGAATAATTTTATTAAATAAAAAAGTTTATAAGTTGCATCTTAGATTACAACTGTTAAGCTTAAATAGGGCAATAACAAACCCCAATAGCTCAAAAATAATAAACTGAAAACCAAAATAGAAAGTTCTAGAAAATTTGACTAAAATAAAAGTACTAACAAAATTACTAAGGAAACCCTCCTGTATCAATCAATGTGGACAAAGCTACAATTTAAATTCTAAATAATGATCATATAAAAAGTTTAAGTTTCTAAAGTGTGGAAATAATTTGTTTGAAGATGATAGTTTTTACTACGTAAATATATTATCCAACAAAAACATCAAAATTCATAACAAAAATTGAGTTTTAATTTGATATTCAAATGCTCATACAAAACAACTTTTGCAAGCATTTCTAGATGCAAAGTCATTAATAATATGTCTACATCAATATGGTCTATCATATCAATACATAAGAATGTTCTAACGATCACAGTCTCTTTCGAGATATAATATCATTTCATAATTAAGAATGATCTTAAGTGTATAGTCTCTTCAATAATTTCAATCCTTTCAAAATTAAGAGTATTATTAAGACCATAATCATTTTTCAAAAAATATTACCTCTTCGAAATTAAGAATGATGGCAACACCATATTCGAGCGGATGCAATACCACAATAAAGTGGCCACTGATCATTATATCACATTTGAATGATATAAATACCATATTGAAGGTTTGTACCTAAAATTTTTTACCATATTGAAGGTGTATTTTTAGAACAAATCTTATGCAATAAGACGTCGATGTAGTTGTAGTTGTGTTGTTTTATCCCAAAGTTGATAGTCTACTTTCATAATTTTGAGTAGTGCCACAAAACATGACCTAATCTCTGACTCTTCCAAGCAATCACTTCAATGACCAAAAATATTTTTGAATTATTTTTGACTATTGTTCCAACAAACCCTCACACTAAAATTTAAGGCGTCATAATGTGACATTCAATGATATGATTTCAAGTTGGGTCGGAGTCATGCTTGTGGATTTTTTTCCCTTTTTCTCGATCTTTTTCTCTCTAGGAGGTGGACATCGCTATCGACAAAAATTGATATTCAGTTTCATGTGTTTGAGCTTTTTGTGGTTCAGATTAAATTCCTCTCAAGAAAAATTGACATTCAGTTTCATGTGTTTGAGCTTTTGCACCTTGTACGAGTTCCCTTCCTTTGCATCCTAGTGTGTGTGTTTTTTGTTGTTGTGGTGGTCAGAGTTTGAACCCCAAACCTTGCATATACTATACATTGTCTATAGCAACTGAGCTAAGCTCATGAGGACTTCTTTGTTTATGCCTTACCCGTGTTTTCCCTTTTTTCCTCATTATTTTTTTTTATTAATTTATGGACAAATATTTCTCATGGTCGTTTGAGTTTGACAAAAATACTGGGTTAAAATGAAGAAATTTCTCATATTTTTTAAAAGAATATTTTTTAAAATAATGATAAATTAATGTTTATAATTAATATACTCTAAATTTTAATAGTAGTATAATAACGTAGATTGAAATTGAAGAATTCATATAAACCATCTAAAATTCTTCTTCAATATAATTTTTTAGTTCTTCTGAATTAAGAAAAATTTGTATTATGAATAAAACTAAACCTCTAAAACCTCCTCCACTCTCAGACCTAACTATTTTTTATTTTTTTACTTAATGCATTTTTATTGAAAGCTCTCTTCTTCATTTCGCTCAAAACTCGCAAATAAAGTCTAACAACATTCTTGACTCTCAAAATAAAATTAGCATACTAAATTATAGTATATAGTAGTTACGGATTATTTACAGGCCTTGTGCCTTTATAGGGGAAAAGGGTGAAGCTGTCCGTTCTGAAATGTTGTCCCTTGGAGTGTGATTGCTTCCATCATGTTTTGTCGTTGCAAGATTGAGCGTCTCACTATGCTAGCAGCTCTTGGGAAATACAGAAATTCTCAATTTTAGACTAAGACCAGTGTCACCTGATCGAATTTTTATGAAAACAATGCAATTATGCGTGTACCTGTGGACATACTTGTATTCTATACAATAATGGTACGTATCAAAATTGGCTTAACTTTTAAAAACGAATCTCAACTCTAATATTATCAAGGAATCAAAAGCTGTTTTTCTTAATTCCCCGTGCTTTTTCTTGTTTCCAAATACTACTATACTACACTACTAGTATAGTATGCAAAAAAAGTAGACATGTTTTGCCTTTCATCTTTCTTCACTGAAACCTGTATAGTATCTACCCTTTTCCCAATGCATGTACCAAATTTAATCGTTACCTATTTGAATTGATTTTTAACACTACACAGCTCACAGATTGAAAGAGTTGAGGAAAAAATAGGGCTCTTTTCTTTCCTTTCTACAGTACTACATTTAATAACTTTGTTGGCAAAAAAATAAAAAATAAAAACTAAATTATTTTTACAAACTCTACTGCATAACTCTAGGAGTAAGTAGATACATGTAATCATCAAATTAAAGATTCACGGGCAACATTGTGCAATGGTATAGTATAGTATAGTGTACCTAAAATAAAGAAAAGAAAAAAGAATGTATAAAAGAGGAATTGGGTACTAATTGGCTTGATTCATGAAATAGATATATATGTTAGTTATGAGGTTTGTTTTTATTATTGTTTAAATGTACTAAAGGACGACATGTTGGTGGAGAATAAAACATTCCCATCCTATCTATCTATCTATCTATCTATATACCTCCCTCCTAAGTCTAAGTTACATACTAAACAAACACCATTGACTAATTGAAGGTGAAGCCTAAAAAGGAAGAAAAGTTTAAAGTTTATGGGGCCATATCCTAGCAATATATTTGACAACTAGCTAGCTAGCTAAGCTATATATGTGATTTTGGTTTTCCTAGCAATGACAATGAGAACAGAAATGACAATACTGATTAGGGCTTTTATGGACAGTGGGGAGATATGCACAATCAATATTAGAGAGAGGGGTCACAGACACAATAGACACATTGCTCTGTGGTTTAGTAATTTGCATGGTACTTATCTCATTACATATTTTGCATTGCATGCACAAATATCATAATAATAATAATAATAATAAATAACAGACATACAAATAGTAGGGATTCAGAATTTGCAGGGAGTAGGCCCTCTACTCAACAAAAAGCTAGAAATAATTAATCAATTATAGCTTTCAAATTCCACTACTATATCAGTGGTGGCAGAGTCTCACACACTAGCTCGAGAATTGAGTCATTCCATCATAATGACCAAGGGGTTATACCTATGAGGCAAACAAAGAGAGAGAAAGAGAGGACATGGACAGTTTTGTTTATTACTGAACTACCCTCCTATATATGGCCATGTTCAATTTAATTCAATAAATGAGTCTGGACCATGGAAGCAAGATTCCAAATAAAGTAACACAAGATTTTTCTAATTTTCTATCTTCACTTCAAAATAAATTTCTCATTTCAAATGCAACATTAGCCTATGTTTGGTTACACATTAAGATTTACTCCCTCCGTCTCAAATGTAAGAAACTTTTCACTTTTTAAGTTCATTCAATAAATGATGTATGTGGTCTATAATAAGGACCACATACATCATTTATTGAATGAATCTAAAAAATGAAAAGTTTCTTACATTTGAGACCAGAGAGAGTACTATGTGTTTGCTCAAAATCACAATAACTTTTCCATGTTCATTTTTTTTAAAGTAACATATATCATTTCATTAAAAATTAAATCAATAATATATGTTGGAATTTCATCAAAGACACAGAAGCTAGTATCAAATATGGTTGTCTTAGCTAATTCGAAGTTTTCAATGTAGAACCAAACTTACATGCTAAAATTATCAAGTGCATATCCGGTAAAGCACGGTAATTTTTTTTCTTTTCCAAACCACATTTTTTATATATTGTAATGTACTATTGTCTCTATCAACTGAACTATGTTCACTAGAATGTAATTAGTTTTATAAATGTGGAATATTATTTAGATTAGGGGGGAGGGACATGACCATCAACCTTATTGAGAATTTATGATTGAATTTACGTGTAAATATGAATTATGAAATTTCGTACTAAAACTCAAGTGACAACAACATATATTAGAGGAAGGACATCATTTGAGAAATCACAAAAATATATATTATTTAATTATATTTTTTGATTTAAATATGTATGTAGCAGTAGCACCAAATAATTTGATCATGACTTCCCGTTGTGAAAGGCCTAACTATCCATGCTAGTAGTAGTAGCAGTTGGTAATATAATAGTGTATGGTATAGAGGAGGATCGTAGAGGAGGTGAAAAATGAAGAGAGAAGTATTCCATCCATCGTACATGAGTAAGTAAATAAATATGCATGGAGATGGACAGCAAAATAGACAAAGAAAAGGGTGAAAGAGGGAGCAGAGAGAGGGGCAGTTCGGATTGAGAATTAGTGTGAAAGGCACGAGACGTAAAAGAGAACAATAAATGAGTGATGAGGCTCATGATAACCCTCATCATCGTCACGTCGTTTTTCATTCCCTACTCCCAATAACAAATCAATCTCCCAGAATTCCACGCTTCTCTCTTTGTTTTCTCTCTCCTTAAAGCCTAGTCAACCTCATCTCATCTTTTGTCCCATATTCATCCAACAACAACACAATACTATTATACCATTCTCTCTCTCTCTCTTGCAAATTCATGTGACCTAGTGTTCATTGAGTGATCAATCTCCATCTCTCAATGTTTCAGACCCTCCTCAACTAATTTAACAATGGTTTTGTTATTACCATTGCATATATAGCCGCATCAATCAACCTATATATGCCATATATATGCACCCTTTTCATTTCAACTAGCTAGCTAGGTCTTACCATTTTTTTTTATTTTGGTCATTGCCAGTACTCACTTCTTTTCTCCTTTTTCTCAACTTCAACTCGATCCATTTCAAATTACCATAACCACGCTCACTACCAAAAATATTTCTATATCTAACAACCACTCCCACTTTTCCATTTCAATCCCCTTCATTTATTATATGTGTTTCATTTCATTGTTTTTTAAACACAGTTTATAACTAGTACTCCTAAGTAACTTCATTCGTTCTAATTAAGCCTTCTAGTGAGAAAAGCCCTAGTTGACAACATGTGGATGGTGGGTTACAATGAAGGTGGTGAGTTCAACATGGCTGATTATCCATTTAGTGGAAGGAAACTAAGGCCTCTCATGCCAAGACCAGTCCCAGTCCCAGTCCCAGTCCCTACTACTTCTCCTAACAACACTTCAACTATAACTCCTTCCTTAAACCGCATTCATGGTGGCAATGATTTATTTTCACAATATCATCACAATCTGCAGCAGCAAGGTATATACTCTTTTCTCTCCAATATTGTTTTGTTTGTATATTACACTTACTATATATGTATGTTTTGGCATCAGTAGGAGATCATAGCAAGAGATCAGAGTTGAATAATCAAGCAGCAGTTGTGGTGAGTTCAAGGTGGAATCCAACACCAGAACAGTTAAGAGCACTGGAAGAATTGTATAGAAGAGGAACAAGAACACCATCTGCTGAGCAAATCCAACAAATCACTGCCCAGCTTAGAAAGTTTGGAAAAATTGAAGGAAAAAATGTTTTCTATTGGTTTCAGAATCACAAAGCCAGAGAAAGGCAAAAACGACGCCGTCAAATGGAATCAGCTGCTGAGTTTGATTCTGCTCTTGAAAAGAAAGAATTAGGTAACTAATTAATTAATTAATAACTGTAATTATTTTGTGTTAGAGTTTTGATTGTTATCCTTAGAGGAATATCCTTGAAATGCTGTGTTGCTTTTACTCATTCATTCGTATTGTTGTTGGTTGATATGTAAAGTTATATTCTTTTTTGTTTTTCTTTTTGTCAACAGGCGCAAGTAGGACAGTGTTTGAAGTTGAACACACCAAACACTGGCTACCCTCTACAAATTCCAGTACCAGTACTCTTCCTCTTGCAGAGGTCTATTTCTCTAATATTATTATTATTATTATTATATTATAATAATATCTTATGCATGTACTAAACCAGACAAATACACCTCTTTTTCCTTTTCAACTTTGGGTTGGGACAATATTCATTCCTCCCTTAATCAATCACAAAAAAGTCTTTAAGGAATAATAATCATAAGGATTACACTTTACTAGAGAGAGATTAGATAACTAAAAAGTTACTTATTATATGCAGTAATGCACAAACTAGGTATTATAGGGAAAGTAAGAAAGGAGCATAGTAGGTAAGAAAAGAAAAGGTTTCCTTGTAGTAATTTGTTGGGAAATGAAAAGGTCCTAAAAGCTGCATTCCTTCCTTTCTGTCGGGGCTGCTGTTATGAAACTTAGCTGGGCTTTTGGGGCTTGTGCATATTCATATTCATATTCATTCAAGTCAAGTCAGTAGCTTTTGGGCACTCTTCTTCTTTCTATGAAATTGAGAGACCACCAAAACAAGACAACCCTCACCTTCATCCCTTGCTTTAATTTGACTTCACATAGATAGACCAACATCCACCTTTTTTTTTTTGTTTTTTTTTTTAACTTTGAGTGCATGCTCATTTGAAATCCGTGCATGGTTTAGTTTTTGTTTTTTCCTTTTTCCTCACACGTTATTTTATGAGGTTTTCATCTCATACCATACCATACCTTTAATTAAATTCTTTCTTTCTTTCTTTCTACAGGAATCTGTTTCAATTCAAAGGGGGGCAGCAGCAGCAAAAGCAGACCAGTACTCTAGAACAGATGGATGGCTCCAATTCGATGAAGCAGAATTACAGCAAAGAAGAAACTTTATGGAAAGGAATGCCACGTGGCATATGATGCAGTTAACTTCTTCTTGTCCTACTCCTACCCTCTTAAACACTACACAACAACATATTTCTAATTTCTCCTCTACAACAACAGCTAGCATGGCCACCACAACCACAGTAACAACTAGACTTATGGACCCAAAACTCATCAAGACTCATGATCTCAACTTATTCATTTCACCTCACACATACAAAGAAAGAGAAAACGGTTTTATCCACTTAAGCAGTATCAACAATAGTACTCATCAAAATGATCATTGTTTGGAATCTCATCAAACCCTTCAACTTTTCCCAATAAGGAATGGAGATCATGGATGCAGTGATCATCATAACATTATTAACCAACACAAAGAGACAGAGATATCAGCTTCAGCAATCAATGCACCCAACCAGTTTATTGAGTTTCTTCCGTTGAAAAACTGATTAGAAAAGACTTTTGCTATGCATGTATGTCAAATGACACTGTTATTATTGTTATTGATGTTATGTTTCAAGAAATTGGTGATGTAATAGGACACTGAATTTGAATGAGGTATTTTCCTTAAAATGCATTTGGACTATGTTGGTTGAACGTTGAAGTATTTAAATAATATTCTAAAGGGTTGGTGTTTATAAGCCTTATTTAAGTAACTTGATGTTTATGTATACACATGTTGCTCCTGATATATGAAGAATAGGAACTGAGAACTTAAATTAAGAATTTATAAGGAATTTGATGTGAGGGGTTTGATTTTGATACATAGTATCTCAAATAGGAATAAGATGTGACAGACTTAGATGTTGAAGTAACTATGAACATGGGTGGGAGAATTCTTTTGTTCTTTTGCTGCATACTTGGAAGAAAAATAAATAAATATGCTGTGTATTGCAATCAATGTTCTGGTAAAGAAATCACATCAATGCACCAAAAAGGAACAGAACGGGTGAATTGAAAGTAAATCCGTGAATTGATTGACTCCAGAATTATTTTTTAAATTATATTGGAAAGTCTCAAAGTTTTTATATATTATTGTTTTTTTTAAGGGTTATATATTATTGTTGTTGTTAATATTATTATCCTTTTAACTACATTAATTTTATAATTTCCTTTTCTTTAACACCAAATGAAGAGTTTTTTTTTAGTATAAGTGGTACTAAATCGTCAAATGTAATGTAGTATACTACTAGGGTTTGTCTAACATGTGCAACATTGCATATGTTAAAGTTATTAAAAATAGTAAATTTTTATTGAAAATAAACAATTATTTATTAAAAAGTTATGTATTTAATACAAAATATACAAGTTCCAATGCAAAGTTACTATTTAAAACTTCTTAACATGTGCAAATTTGCACATGATAGAAAAACTCGTACTATATTAGTACCCATCCCTCCTAAAAAATTTAAAATTTATGCATTAACAATGTCACATTAACATACAAATTAATGGCAATGCATAATAAAGACAACAATGATCCGAACTTCAACCAAAAAAACAATTTCAAGACGCTCTTTTAATTGCTTAAAAAAAAAAAAGACACTTTTTTAATCCTATCAACCTCTTCAGTCATCTTTCGAACTTTGACTAAGTCATTGGTGTGATGAGTTTTCAATAGCCATTGTTATTTATTCTATATAAAAAAAGGAGGATTAACTAAATTGTAAGAATCCATATGTTAACTATTTTTAGGAGATGCATGTTAGATGAACTCCTAATTATAAAGAGAGTTTTACAATCCACTTGTACGAAGAATTTGAAGAACCATCTCTACGAAAAGACTAAAATATACAAATTAAAATGGTGCATTATTCACTTGAAAAATTATATTTGTACAATTATTTTGTGACAATTTTTGGACAACTCTCTCTCATACTTATATTATATTCTTACTCCTGCTCTTCCATTTTTTGTTTTTGTTGGTTTTTGACGGATAAGATGAGAGAAAAAGAAGGTTGTCACAAAGTTGTCACTAAAGAGTTGTACAAATGTAATCACTCTATTTAGAAATTTGAACCGATAATAATACTAGACATTAAAAAAAAAACACGACAAATGATCAACACCACACAAAAAATAATTGACACCTCTAAATGTCATAAACTCGTTCAACACTTTATTTTCTTTCTATGTCTCCCTTATCATATTTTTTTAATGACTCGCTCTTTCTATCATATTATCAACATATTTTTTTTTCCTCTTTATTTCAAGGTGTGACCCAAAATTTAGATTCATCCACTTTTTGAAATGGATTTTTTTTTTATCGGAAAAGAGCAGTGCAGTACTTGAAAAAATATCTTTAAAAAAAAGTACTTGTAAAAATTGTTAAGAAAAATAAAAATATGAAGCACGTAACATACAAGTCTTGCATTTTTTTAGAGGAAAGTATTGCAGTCTTGACAAGAAAGATTAAAGAATACCATTTGATAAAATAAAATTAAAAAAAAAAAGAATACCACGATCACCAATTATTACCGTTAAACTATCTTTCAAAAATTATTACTTGTTAAACTAGTCATAATTTATCTAGGTCCTTGGAAAAGCTACATATTTATTGTATAGGGTTGTTACATTAACTAGGGTATGATCCACCTTTCAAAACCCTTAAGAAGGCCAAGACTAGGACGTGTCACACAAGAAGCGTCAAGCATCATCAGGGTAAAAAAAAAAAAAGGCTAAATATTCCCCATGCAGCCACTGCAGCTGTGAGTGGGGGACCATAATTCAAAAAAAGAATATGCATGCAAAATGATTCTAATGAATATTTTTTTGACAAAGATTCTAATGAATATTTGAATGTTTATATATACAATAAGTTACTAACTATTTTAAAAAAGAACAATGGAGTTCCTTACAAAACTAAATTTAAGCACTACAACCATATAATAATTGTTTTTTTTCTTTACATAGTCAAATAATATGGTTAATTTTTTTAGGAGGCCAAATAATATTGTTAATTGATTCTCCTTCCGTCTCAAAATGAATATCATTTAAGTTTTTTATTCACATATTAAAAAATACAATGATTAGAAGAAATAAAATATATTTTAGAGAGGGAGAATTTGGATTAGTTTGACTCCACAAAAAGTTCAAATATTTTATTGGCAATTACTTTTTGGTAGACTTCCTCTCTGGGAGAATTTTTCTAGAAGAGGAGTGTTGTTGGAGAGCGAACCCAAATTGTGTGCAGTGTAGGGAAAATCTAAAGGTGGAGGATCATTTGTTTTGTCGATGTGGTTTTGTCGAAAAGACTTGTTATTTGATCTTTAAGTGGATAGATATGAAGGTGATTCTACCCACTAAAGGCCTAATGTTTATTTGGCATGTATCAATTTGGAAGATTTGAAAAGTGCGGGATCAACTATTTTTTCTTCAAAAAACCTGGGGTGGATGAAATAGTTTGCTTGTTTTTTTAATCAAGTACTATTTATATTTTTTATTTTTTTGAAATAACTATGTATCCTTATTTATTAATTTTGTTAGGTCTGCAGCAACTTAACCTAATAATTTCCCTCTAAAATGCTGCATTAGGTTAGCAGGAATTTAACCTAACATATTTCATCTAAAATGCAGCGCATTAATTTAACCTAACAAATTCCCTCTAAAATGCAGCAATCCCTAATATTTCTCCTCACTGATGAGCTTTTCAATCATATCATGTTGTGTCATCGTTTGTATACATCTATTGTTTCTGTAGATTTTTTTTTGACAAGTTGTTGTACACTTATTTAATACGTTTACAAACAGAATACCCTAATTTCCATGCAAACTTGGCTACCCTAATTTCCATGCAAACTCGACTATATATAGCAAACCCTAAACTGTGTTTCTCTAAAAAAAAAAAAACTCTAAACCGTAGTAAATTATACAGACAGCACAGTAGAAGAAT
>Ga0228710_1002675_pt1 | contig 28240 bp, 10 predicted proteins | sample MedpolnodulmetaG_FD_177995 | JGI IMG/M metagenome (GOLD analysis project Ga0228710, IMG submission 177995) | Root nodule microbial communities from Medicago polymorpha collected in Santa Monica, California, United States - pink nodules | ecosystem: Host-associated > Plants > Roots > Nodule... | reverse complement strand
GGGGGGGGGGGGGGAATAGGGGTCATGGTCCCCCCACATTTTTAATATTTTTTTTATACACTACAATTATAGTATTTTAAAATACTTCATCAAGGATAATTAAGCTATGATCCCCCTAATTAATCTAATTAAAATGTATATTTTTTCTATCAAAAAAATGTTACCATGTTACTAGATTAATTGGCAACGAATATCATTAATTTTATACTTCATATTATTTTAAATTATCTCATATTTCGTAAAATATAACGACGCAGCCATTTCGACAACACATTTTAAATAAAATTAACCACAATGATATATCTCATTTATTTTTTGTGTTAACCCTCCAGTTCTCATGGTAATCTAGTGTCCGGTCAGGAGGTAAGTAACTGGACAAGATTTGTTCCACTCAAAAATCAAAACTCAAGTCCTCCTGAACAATTTATCCTCGTGGAACTCGTTAACCACTTGAGTTTATTTGTTTGGTTAGTTGATTGTCTTTTTTGTGTGTCCATAGAAATACACTTTTCATTTCCAAGTTCTCGTTTTGAAATAAATTTCAAAGTTACATACAAAATATATGGTTAAATATGCTTTTGGTTTTTACAAAATTACGAGCTTTTAAGTTTAGCTCATGTTCAATTTTAAGTATAAGTTTAATCCTCCATAATATTGCACTCTATAAGAATAGTCAAATGAATTATTTTTAGTCCTTAAAATAGTCCATATAAATGCAAATAAGGACTTAAATTGAACAATTTTTTTTGAGGGACTAAACTTGAAAATGAATAATGTTGTAAGGACTAACAACATATTTAACCCTAGAACATATACACTACTATTTTATTTTTTATTTTTTTGTATGTTAGATATATTTACTAATTAATGTCTCTCATACTAAATATAGTTATAAATTTCTTTAACAAGAGAAAAAAAAAATATTTGTTTAGGGTTTCTTATATACCTTTTATGTTTAAATAATTATTCTTTTAATCAAATTATGTTTCTTGTATTCGGTCCCCCTGACTTTAAATTTTCGTATCCGCCACTGTCGGTTCCCACTGTAGTATCCTTCATGTATCTTGGACGTATCTGAAACGTATCAGGCAAATATTATTTTTATAAATAAAAACTCATTATTGGATACTCTTCTGATACGTATTGGGGAGTATCACGCAGGTATCGGTGCAAATACGTATCGGATACAGATGCGTCAACAATTTTGATGTATTTGTGCTTCAGAGCATATTATCTAACATTTCTGCAAATTCACGATGCATTAACAGGAAGCATGTTTGTCTATAAAAAAACAAAAACAAAAAATACTTTATATAAATAATATAAACACAAAACATCTAATATTCTAACGCCCCTCCTCAAGTTAAAGTCTGCTGAGGTTTAAGCTTGTTTTAAATTAATCTTGAAAATAAGAGATCAAATGAAACCTACTAATTTCTCATTATCAACAAGAAGAGCAACCAAAGAATGAGCAAAAACCAAAGATGAACCAATAAAGATAGAAGTAGTGTTCAAATAGATGAACTAAAATTTAATAGTACACAGAATAGTTGTAGATGAAAAGTTTAGAGAAAAGTTAAAAGTAAGAAATGCAAGGCTAAAACGAGAAATTAAAATTGACTTAATCATGTAAATGGTCTCTACAAATAGGTGTCATTTAAATTTTGTGCTTGTAATTCCAATCCTTTTAATTTTATGCTGCAAATTCAAATCACTTTTTAATTTGGTCCTTTATTTGGTTGATTTTTTTTCCTTCTAAAGTGACACGGTATTTATTTATTGTGGCACTGTGTGACTAATAACATGATTTTTTTTTTGAGGTGACCGATAACATGATTATTTACCTATTTTTTGCATTTGTTGAAGTTTATAATCAGGAATGGATTTATGATAATCAAGGACGGTGGAAAATCACTAAGTGTTGAAAACATAGTCCATCACTGGTGACTGTAACAACCATTACGGTCACAATGAGCTTGGAAGCTTAAATTATTGTTGTTACTTTGTATACTCCATTGGTCTAGTACGCTTAAGCTTTATTACTAATGAAATGGCACAAAATTAGTACCCTTGTGCTTATAAATAGGCTTGTAGTATTTGTATTTGGACCACTTTTACCGTAGAACGCTCTTGTAATTTATCTTGTTTCAATAAAGTTTCTTTGTGTTTTATTTCTTGTTTTCTTTTATTTTAGTAACAAACTCATCACTATTATAAGTGGGTAGTTCTTCATTTATATTGTGATCATGAAAATTAATCATATCATAAACTTTCATAATCCTTTTCTTTTAATGCGAAAACTCAAAACCCTAATCTAACGCCGCCTTAAAAAATTATGCACACAAGATGTATCCGGATAGAAGTCAATGAGATGCAACACTCTTCACAAGCAACTTTAGAAGACAAATTAAGACTAACCATAATGCAAACCCTGTCACTACCAGAACATCAAAAGCCACAGTTGCAATTACAAATGACAAAAACACTAACACCAAGGCATCCATTAATCCAACAATTGACACAACCAAACTATGCGCAGAAGAATTAATTTGGAAAAGCCTAGAGGAAACTTTCTCTCATTACCTTCACACATTCTGCACATGCCACGTTTTAGTTCTAGAGTCTAGTAGATTTTAATGAAAACCAAACAACCACCATCCACTTTCTAGAATGCAACCAGCTAGCTCTGTATGTCATTTGATTTGATATATGGTAGTAATTTCCAAACCCGGTACGATGACCTGCACTGTGCAGACACAACTCACACTACATGCCACCCATTAACAAATAATCTAACTTCTTCATGTAACCAACACATTCATTTGTAATTTATGTTTTCTTCATCATTATAATTTTTACATTATGGCATTGAGAGTTGAGGGAAACATGTAAGAATTTATGTTGTGTCTAACTCAAATATTACAAAACCAGCTTATAAGATAAAAAATATTTGGAAAATGTTACATTGACACCCTTTATTTTCATACACCTTTGTACACCCCATGCATCAGGGAAGAGAGAAGAGGAGATGAAAGCGAAAGTGTGTTTGCTAGGGTCCAATGACCACGCGTCAGATTTTTATGTAGGTGTCAAAGGGTGTATTGTCACCTAAGGTTGTCAATGTATCATAACTCAAAATATTTACAACTAATAAATAGATTTTGAGACTCTCTCTCTCAACACACACCCCTGATCACACTTAGGACGAGACACTCGAAGCCTGACTCAGGGGAATCCAATGCAGGAGTCTTAACGCATGCACACCCCACTCACACAGGGGATTAATCATCCACATTCGGTGTGTTATATGGGTGGTGTGATTGCGATAACTTGGTATCAGAAGGTGCAATAGATCTTTGACGAATTTTGATATCATCCTAAAATTTGGGATTAATTAAATTTAATTCTTACAAAATCAACTTAAAAAGTAAGAACTACCAACAAGAACAACAATCAAGTCTTATTCCATTAAGTGAGGTCAGTTACATCGATCAAATTACGTCATAATGTTATATCATAAACCATATTTCGGTCAAACTCGTTAATCTCTAAAACTTTCTTAATAATTTTTCTTATAGTTTTTATAGGTCTTCCACATAAACTATAGGTCTTTTATGTACATATTCAAACCGCTTAAGCCTATTTTTCATCATTTTTTCTACTATAGATGCTACCTCAATTCTCTCTATATTGTCATTTCTAATCATATCTCATTTAGTCTTACCACACATCCAACACAACATCATTATCTCTGTCATGCTTATTTTATTCTCATGTTGGTTTTTCGACATCCAAAATTTTGTTTCATCAACATCTTCGGTCTTACCGTGTTTGATAAAAAAATTCCTTCAACTTGAATGGTACTTTGTATCACATAAAACACATGAGGTTCTTGTCCATTTTAACCATCCAACTTTAATTCGACGATTTAAATCTGCTTCTATATCTCAGACATTTTTTACTATACACCCAATATATTTAAAATGTGTAACTTGCGGTATAACATAATCTCCACCTTCCACCCTTAAGGTAGAAATATTTTGCCTTTTGCTGAAATTACATTTCATATAATATGTCCTACTCATGCGAAAATCATACATTTCTAAGACTTGTCTCCAAGTCTACAACCTTCCATTTAATTCATCCATCAATTCAAAACAAGACTACATCATTTGTAAAAAGCACATATCTCGATGTTAGTTCTTGGATATGTGTCATAAGTACATCTAAAACTAAAGTAAAAAGATAAGAGTTTAAGGTTGACTCTTGATACAATCCAATTGTTATGAAAAAGTCGGCGGTGACTCTATCCTGCGCTATAACATAATCTCCACCTTCCACCCTTAAGGTAGAAATATTTTGCCTTTTGCTGAAATTACATTCCATATAATATGTCATACTCATGCGAAAATCATACATTTCTAAGACTTATCTTCAAGTCTACAACCTTCCATTTAATTCATCCATCAATTCAAAACAAGACTACATCATTTGTAAAAAACGTATATCTCGATGTTAGTTCTTGGATATGTGTCATAAATAAATCTAAAACTAAAGTAAAAAGATAAGAGTTTAAGGTTGACTCTTGATACAATCCAATTGTTATGAAAAAGTCGTTGGTGACTCTATCCTACATCTTCACATGAATTGAAACTCCCGCGTACATATTCACTACTTATAAACACATCTATATATATGTATAAAATAGATGTGAAATTTTAACAAAACAAAAATATATTTATCATTAAAAAATGGTATTAGCTTGATAACAGGTGACGAAATTTCACATCTATGTTTCTGCATCTTTTTTCCATGATATTAACTAATAAAAAGAAGTTTACGTCAAAGAGTTGAAATATTATAACTAAATATGAAAATAGTCAAATTGAACAAAGGAAGGAGAGATTCAACCTCAAAAATATTTTCAATAGAATTAATTAAAATGAGTTAAATTTTTTTTTTTATACACATTACTAAGCAAAAATAATAATTTTGTTTCCTCATAATTTTGTTAGTAATGTGTATAAAAAAAAAATTTAACTCGTTTTAATTAATTCTATTGAAAATATTTTTTTAGAGAACCTTATTTATGAATTATTCTTTTACAACAAAAAAGTATGAACGAAAACATTCGAATAATTAAAAAGGCACAACTTTATTGATTTGTCAAGGACAAAATTTAGGACTAACCGTGGTTTTTGTATATAGCATATGCTTATTGTAATGGTGCATCAAACAAAGTCTTGTTATATGTTATTGCATTGCAATAAAAAGGGGAGTGGATTATGTCAATTGGAATCCTCCCCAATTTTTGTAATTGTTGTATCTAAATAATCAAATTCAATCTTCTTTTTTTTTTTGTAATTTTATTTCTCATTTTCTTTCTTTCACATGTTTAATAGTAAAATGCAACAGTTGAAAAAATATTAATTGAGAAGATTCCAATTGAAAGAATTTATTCTCAATAAAAAACAGATTTACCTACATGAATTCAGAAAGGCTTATCGTATGTACTTCAGTACAATTTTTATTAATTAATATTTCACCTACTTAATGTACCATTACTGAGCTTGGATTAAAATCGAATCAAGAAAATTAAAACGGGAAGGATGGTGATATTTCTCAATCTATAGATATGTTTCTTTTTTCTCCCTACAAGAACAACAGGTCAAAATCGTGAAGTTTAGATTAGTTTTAAAGAATTTTGGGTAATTTAGCTAACAACCAATGAGCATTAGTGATGATATAAGTAAATTTGCAAATGGTAATATAAACTAATTTTAACTCTATTTGCAAATTTATTTATTTTGCATAAATGAAATTCATGTCATATTGGTTGAGCTAACTTTCAATATCAGCGATGTGTCATATTAATAACTCAGCTGTATAATTGTACAAGAGGACAATTATGAAAACAGAAGTTAAAGAATAGTAAAGTACTGAAATTATACCCTCAATTTTTGTGGTCAGAAAGGAATAACAGATCAACAAGAAAATATCCAACAAACATAAGTTATTCAGGAGATTTTTGTTTTGAAGTTAAGCTCAACCAAAAGGTTGAACTTATCACAGAGAGGGGCCCTTCCCACCCTTATCATATTACCATCCATAAACCATCATGGCATCAACCATTCCCATCCTTAACATGCTTCAGATTTAAAGGAGCAAGCACGTCGAGGATATACCGCAAGAATGCAACGGGCGGCATTAATGTTTTTTTCCATGAAAAAGGAGATAGATGAGAGAGAACAAAACAACCAAAATAGTGTAAACCATCTGATCATTAGTATAAAGATGAATTTTTAGATTCATTAAATAAATGATATATATTAGTTTTTGTTTATGATAATGATTTGAGGATGTATTGTTATTAGTCAAAATCAATCTTATGCATGCCAAGTTAGAGGGCGCCGTCTCTCGTGCGAGATCGGCTTGGGTCGCGTATGCGTGCATGATGATTTTTTTGTTATGTTACCTTCAGTGGTAGGTCCAGGCACTATGATTTACCTTTTATGGTGGGTAAACCTTATTATTGAAATTAAAGAAATTATTATTGTAAATATATGTTACTACCATAATTATAAGGGCAATTTGGATATTTCAGTTTAATTAAAATAGACATATCCAGTTTGTGTGATTAAGGCGATACCTTTTATAGTAAGTAGTCTTACAAAGATTTTTAAGTCATTAAATAGTTGGTCTTTGTAAGATTCTCATATTTAGTATTCTTGGAACAAAATATGTTTAACATTATCATCTTAAGTTTTGATGATAACAAGGTATTAAAAAGCCAATTAGATATGCTAATATTTGTTCAAGTGTGCATGACCATTGACTAAAAATTTATAAGTCTTAAATCAAAGTATTGGTTCTCGAAGAACAAAAGAGAGCAATAGAATTAGCAAAGGAACCTTATGTTGCAAGACTGAATCTGAAGACCATCAGAGTCTGAAGATTCATCAAAAGCTGACTGCCAGAGTCTGACGTCATCAAGCGTCTGAAGACCATCAGAGTCTGAAGTCAAGAAGTTGCAGTTAGTTAAAGTTTGTTATTCTGAAGACATATGATTGCAGAAGATATAAAAGTCTGGAGCAACGACTATTTCAGAGGAACTAGAATGCATTAGATGCTTATCCACTGAAGAGCGCAGAAAAAGGACATAGTATAATTGTACAACCACTAGTCCACTACCTTGGCTGCACTCAGTACTGTTACAGTTGTGTCTACTGTACATAGTACATTTGTGTTTCCCTATACTACTTTTGTTGATATCATATGTAATACCCTGTTAGGGTTGATTTGTGGTTGTTGAGTTAGGTTTATGCCCCCTCAACCTTTTGTATTTTTTATATATATTTTGCTTTGCTTAAAAAAAATATGAATTTTTATATTTTCTACGGTTAAAAATTCATATTTAATTTATGTTTTGTTAAAAAAAAATCTATTTTTTTTTAAAGATATTTACAATTTTCTACACATTTATGCATAATTTCATTAAAAAAAATACAAAATTAACTTAAAAATAGGGACTAAAAGTAGTGATTGAATTTTATTTTATTTTTGGTCAAGTAGTGTAGTGGCTAGATTCACACACATAATGTAGTGATTGAAAATTTTATAGTGACTAAAAGTTGAAGGAAAATTTTAGAGGAAGTAAAATGAAAATTTGACATATTTATAGGGACTAAAAACATATTTAACCCTTATTTAAATATTCTTAGTTTAATTTAGGGATAGATTCTAAATAAATAAAAAATATATAAATCTGATCCTTGAAAAATATTTAGTCTTCTGTGTGTCTATGTTAGTACCAAATAACATTAAATTCCCTTCATGAGTGTTTTATTTTGTGAAAACTTCCATGAATTCCATCCATTAAATTCATACATTGATTATATCAAACCAAAGTTAAGCATTTTAACTCTAGTCCCTAAACAAAAACATTTTAACTCTAGTGATAAACCCACGAAGGTGGTCAAATTCTTCAAATATGCAATTTTATTAAGACAAAAGAATGGATGCAAAAAAGAAATCCTAAATCCTTAATAAGGAGGTTCTGGTTGAATATATGAACATTGACTGTTGGGATTTTCACTAAAAGAGAATCCATGGATCATATTAGGTTGCTGGGAAAATTTTTCAATTTTTCAACAATGACAAAAACACCCTTTTTATAATTGAATCCAAAATCAATCACATTTATTAAATCAATATATATGTTAAAAAGAATACAAGCATAGTGGGTCACTTAACCTACTAATCTCAACCATTGAAAATATTCAACTTACATCCAATAGATCACATCCCTTTTGCAACAAAAAAATAATAAAAATCAAGTCATACACCAGTAAAAAACCCATAAAGGTCATACACCGTAGCCTTTGCCAAGTTGGAGATGCATGTTTAACATAACAAACTAAGAAGTGCAAGTGATATAAATCAATGGCGCCCTCCCGTGCGAGATCAGCATGGGTCGCGTATGCATGCGATATGATATTTTTGTTATGTTACCTTTAGCTGTAGGTCCAGGCACTATGTTTTACCTTTTATAATGGGTAAACTATATTATTGAAAATAAAGAAATCATTATTGTAAATATATGCTACTACCATAATTAAAGGGGTAATTTGGATATTTCAGTTTAATTAAAATAGCCATATCTTTTTTTTGACAAGATAAAATAGTCATATCTAGGTTGCTGGGAGATTTTTTCAATTTTCCAACAATGACAAAAACACCCTTTTATAAAATTGAATCCAAAATCAATTGCATTTATTAAATCAATATATATGTTAAAAAGAATACAACCATAGTGGATCACTTAACCTACTAATCTCATCCATTGAAAATATTCAACTTACATTTAATGGATCACATCCCTTTTGCAACAAAATGAAAATAAAAATCCAGTCATGCACCGGTAGGAGACCCATGAAGGTCATGCACAGTAGCCTTTGCCTAATTCAACTATACTAAAAGCTTAAACTATTTTTTTAAAGGAAAAGCTTAAGATATTAAGTAGAAAAGATAAAATAATGGTTTGTTATTAATATATTTATTGTTAAAATGTCTTATGGGTTTGCTCCAATAACTTAACCAAGAAGATGAACATGATGAAGAGTGCACATAAATTCCAAAGCATGTGTGGGACACACTAACCTTTAGATTTGATTCATCCCCACCAATTATGTCAATCGAAAAAGGGTATATCGACGAATCCCCTTTAGGATACGATGGAATCCTTGACGTGACTTGCACATTCACACCAAGTGTATCGATCAATAAAAGTTTACAAAATAAAGTTATTTCAATTTCTATCGCACACTAAAGAAAAAAAAGAATGATTTAGTATTATTTTCTACAGAATTTTGTCTCACAAGAATGTGATTTTTCTGTCTCTTTTTCTCTAAATTATTTTCTCTCTCTAAAATGTCGACTTATAGAGAAACATGTATCTTTTAGTGAAGAGAAACAACCCTTTGAAAGAGTTTGTTCATGAATGATTACATTGCTTCAATTGTCAAACATTACACATTTTCTTCAAAAAGGTCTCTCTATTTAACCATTGCAACTTTTCAAATATATTTTAAAAATTTCTCTCATGTTTAACACGCCCTCTCATCTCATACAATAGTCCTCTTGACTTGAAGTCAGTGTTGTCAAAGACCCTATAGCGCTATAGTGTAGAGGAAACTAAAGAAATTGTTATGATTCTCCAAAACGCTAGTTAGTACAAAATGTTGTCAAATAGTGGCTATAGTGGTCGGTGCTATAGCATTGTTGGGTAGCAGAATTTGAACAAACTACTATTTTCCACCATCGGTGCTATAGTGGTGTTTTTTGTTAAAATCAGATTATGTGGCAAGTTTAAACGAGTTAACTTGTATAAACTCGTCCGAGGTTAGCGATATTACTTTTTTGTAGAACACTTTTTTTGTGGCCCATTTTTTTTCTTCTTTTGAGCCAATTTTATTTCAAGCCCGACGCACTAATTGTTTTCCCTTTATGGTTCCCAAACATTACTAACATTAGACACTTGTGAAACTAGCTTTTTTGGATAGTTTATAAACTTATGACACTTCTAAAACTTATAATTTTGCGAGTTAATTTTATATTTTGATGCTAAGTTGAACATATCGCTTTATTTTAGTAATTGGGTATACTTTATCTTTTTTTTGTGATGATATATATTTTGACTTCATAATTAAGTCATATTTTACATTATTATTGACTTATTTATAATATTATATTAGCTTTTAATTATCATGTGTATCATAATTTTTATATTATATTTATTTTAGATAAACTGATACAAATTTACGTATCGAGTTTATCTAAGTAAAATGAGTTGATGCAAACTTTTAAGTTGTAAAACTTTTAAAATAATTCTAAACCAGAAGCACTTCAATAGTGTTTCACTCTGCCTTGTATTAGGGAAAACAGACATCAAGGTTCAAAGCTGCTTTTTGGCATAAACATGAAGATGTCACCCGCTTCTAGTTCTAGTTTGGAGAAGAACAAGGCTCTTTGCTGAACGACGCTTGTGCTTCTCGATGCAAAATATGACACTGCATTTGTCACTATTACCCTTGTTTTACTTATACAAAGTTTCAAATACCAAAACTCACACACACAAATGCAAGATTCCAAGTTCGAACTCAAATGAAGTTATCTAAACAATATCAACATTATCAATTGAACTATGTCTTACAAATATTTATATTACACTTTACATTTTTAATAAAAAAATAAAGAATAAATATAAAAATTGTCTTTGACAAAAAGAAATTATCTCATTTCATTGGCAACAATATTTTCGATACATGTAGGGATTTCGATAAATAAATGCAAAGTAGAAAATAATATTATTAAGTTTGGATTATAGGTCTGGCACTTTTGGAACATTTCATCAATACTTGAAATTGTTGTTGCGTTTATCAACACTCCAAATTATTGCTGCAGAAAATCAACATTGAATAACAAGAGAATTAAGTTTCTTAGACGGAAAATTAGATTGAGTCACGGACTAGGCGGCACTGCCTCAATGGCGAGGAAGTACTTTCCAGCCTCGTCTTCCCCAAGAGAAAACAACCCTCCAAAAATTTAAGTACGAGTACCCTATGCACAAAGAAAATTCACCAAACCAACACTTCACAATACTACTAAAACTGCTCGGAATACTTAAAAAACTTGTTTAATTTTCTAGTAACTTTTTTTCAGCTGATCACGTTCAATTCTATCTCTTCCATATATCGTATACACTCATAGCATTTAAAAAGTTTTTAAAGAACATAAAAACGGTGCATAATCCATCAAGGTACCGTTGCCTATAATTAATCAAAATTAATTATTGTCTTAAAAAGCATATACCAAGAGCCATTGAAAGGGATAAAGAAGCGTACCAAAAAATATATACTATAATGAAGAAAATAATAACGATGAATCAATGTAATAAGAAATAAAATCATCAACGGGTACTTTACGTGTAGAAATGTCCTCCGGTTACCTATACCCGACAATTCCAACTTATACAATTGTAGGATTGGTGTGACCTACCTTATAAATGAATTTTATAAGTTGGAATTGTTGGGGATTAGGTAGCCCGAGAAGAGTTCCAAATCTAAACTACCTAGAACACCGAGAGAAATGATCTGAGAGAAATGTACAAAGGATAATGATGATGAATATGGGAATAATGGGATTTTTTATGTATGAGACTCTGAATTGTAAGGTTGTGTTTGAACATCACCCACCCACGATACACTTTTTATATTGCTCTTCCAGGAGACAAAATCCCCTGTAATCCTCCCAATTATTTGGACAACGAATATCACTCACAATTCTTGAGACTAAGATAGGCAGGCAAGGATTATTCAAGATCAAAATCCTTAAATGTTTGACTTAGGTAATCAGAATATTAAACACTTATGATATGATATCTCACAAATGACATGACCATATTGATTTGTTGGTGATGGAAAAGGAAATGAAATCCCTTCACTTAACACATGGATTTCAGATCAAATCCAAATATCAAAGATGAAATCCACATATTGATCAGTACAAGCTTTTAGTTTTTAGGCACTTCTTCTACTCGAACAAAAGTTCCTATGAATAACTTAATTATTCACATCAATATAACATCAAAATATTTTTTCTTTTTTTTTTTTTACATATAACATCAAATATTCGAAAGGCCATGATACATTTTAGGCTACCTTATGTTTTTTTAAAATAAAAATAAATAAAAAATATTTTATTAAAATTTATTAAAAGTAAGAGGGGCTGGGTTTCCTGTTCACATTAGATAACCCTTTATTTATTCGACATCACATTGTAAAAGATTAATTACAAAAATGTCACTGAGTATAATTTTAAATACAATTTTTTCAGAGGATCTCTATACAAATTATTATTATGATATATAAATTTATTTATTTCAAAAACATCAACAATAAAATTAAGTTTTCTATAGTTTTCAATTTTTTTAGATTGTTCTTGAATTTTATTTGAATTGAAAGGATATACTAAGTTATTTTTAAGGAAGAAATACAAGTTTTAGTATAGTCATTTTTTCCGGTTTACAATTATTTTATACAAGCATCTAGTAATGTGTTTCGTGTCAATTAACGAACATGATAACTAATGTGTTTTTGTCAAAAAAAATATAACTAATGTGTTTTCATATTTATTAACTGGCGTGACAACACATTATTGAATATATTTGTATAACAACTAATACGGACCCCGTGCCAAGCACGGGCTAGAAATTCGTTATACTTAATGCAGAGAATATTGTGATGTATCATGTGTCAATTTAAGTCCAACGTTGGATAAAAGATAGGAGGTTGACTAACAAATAAGTGAAAAATCATATACTTAAACCTTTAATTTTTTTATGAACATGTGTTATCATTCTCATTTGCGTATATATTGAGCTAACATATAAGCGAGGTGATCAATATATTTAATGTCTTAAGATTTTGGGTGAGGATGTGATGTCAGTCTCACTTGTGGAGTTTCTCTTAGTCAAATGTGATGACCTAACTCATTGCGCTTCCGCAAAACTACAAACATTACGATGAACTGCTTTATTGTTGTTTTTGGATGTCATTTTCTTAAAAAATAAATTATCTTAAATGTAAGTTCTTGGATGTGGTTTGCTTTCATGCACTTTTTTTTTATCGAGCCTCTATTATTTCAAATACCTTCACCTTTCAGTATTTAGGGAGATCTGACAATGGAAAAAATTTAGATTGGGTTATACTGACAAAGTACATGCTTATTAGAAATTTTAAAATGATGTAGCGTTTTTCTCTCTCTTTCAATTGTGTCTATTTTTTGGTGAAATATAACTCATAATTTTCCAACTCCTTTAACTAACACATTAAATTAAATTACCAGTAACTAACTCTATTCCTAATAGTTCTATAGGAAAAAAAAAATTTCCTTATCATTTCACTCATGTTCAATTTTCTTTTTCATATTCTTTCCTTTTCTAATTTTCCTTCTCTCTTTACATGAAAGATATGAGCATAAATCTCCTTCCATGAAACCACCATCAACCCACCTATATTACCATGTTGTGCCTCCACCTCACCTTATTTGGCTTGTTACTAGATCACAGACGCAGAGAGTCTCACACATAAGAGAGAGATATTAATTTGTCAATTGTGACTTAAAGTTCAACATTGGATGCAAAAGTAGGTGTTGAGAAAAATTTATGTGAGATGACCAATATACCTAATGTCTTAATCTTTTAGGTGATGATGTGGTGTCAATCTCACTTGTGTGATTACTCTTATCATAATGTAACGATCCAACCTATTACAAACTCCCTCATAACTCTGAACATTATGATAAACTATTTTGTTAATTTTTAGATGTCATTTTTTTAGTTTTTGTATCAAATTTATGTTTTTGGATGTCGTTCACCATCATGCAATATTTTTTTTATTCAATCTCTTTTATTTTAACTTCCTTTGCTTTTGGTATTTGGTGGGTTTAACCATAGAAAAATGTTGATATGTTATGATGAGTTGATAAAATATGTGTTTATTTATAAAATAAATTAAATGTTGTGGTATTCTTTTGGTTATTTTACGGTTTAACTTTTATGCATCTTTGTTTCTTTTATACTATTTATAGGTTGCTTCAATTACATACCTTAGGTGTTTGTTGAATTCCTATGAATGACTCACTTTATCGGTACTATTTTGGAGTAAAGGACTTTTGAGTTTTGGAGTAAAGGACTTGTGATCATGTGGTTTGATTTGTTATCTCACATACTACATATAGTCGAAGTTGATTTGAATGAACACTTACACAATCTTTTTTACGTAGGTGGATGACATTGAAGATTGTGGATCTTGTAATATCATTTACCTTCAATCATTTGTGCAAGAAATTAGTTTGATTGTTAAAATTTAAATTTAGTTTTCATAACTCATGATCTAAGTTTTATTATCTTAATTTTCTTGTTCAAAAAAAAGTTTTATTATCTTAATTTTAGTTTTTGAATGGATGAAACTTCTTTTACCGTTAAAAAAATACTAAAATATAGGAAGATTTATAAGTGTGCACATTAATTGGTGAATGACAAAATTAGACATTTGCTAAAATCATGCTTATTATTTAAACTAATGATGTATAAGTAATAAATATAATTATTGTTTCAATTGCTAATCAATATGACTTATGACTTTTTGTTTCGATTGTTAATCAAAAAAATGACTTATGACTTGATTTTTTTTAGAAAGCAATTTGATGACTTGATTGTATAATTTTTAAGCTTGATGGCGAGATTATGATACCGTCAATGAATTACCTCTTAAATGAAAAAATTGAATTTTAATTGTCTTTGATTATATATAAATTATGCCAACCAATTAGAAGTTTGTAAACTATTTAAAAAAAATTAAATTAATTAGTTTTGATTTGTACCAAAAATCCCGATATGATGATATATAATCAATATATTCATAGATTGAATATAATAATGTTATACAAAAAAAAAAATTATTCTAGCTTTTTTTAGGCATTTTAATTTTAAGTATATAAAATCAATCTTGACACAACCTAAAACCAAACTATGCCCAGAACAATTAATTAGGAAAAAAAACTAATGACAGAGGAAACTTTGTCTCATTATTGTCACACACCATCCACTTCTAGTATGCATTATGCAACCAGCTATGCGTATGAAACAAAAACCCTAATACACGGACCTTAAACTGCGCACACACAACTCACACACCAGACACCAGCCATTAAGAACAATCTAATTAACTTCATATAACCAACACATTCATTCCATCATTTGTATTTTTGTTTTCACCATTGTATTTATATATTTTTTACATTATGGCATTGAGATTGTGAGAAATTTTCAAAGTATATATTTGGAAAACTGCTTTATTTTTGTTTTTAATCAGAGAAAAATTGCTTGTTAATTGATGTAACTTTGTATAACTAATACAGGGTTGGAAATGGCCTAATGGCGCTCAGCAGTTTTTATCGGTGATTTAGTTTTAATGGATTAAATATCAAACTAGACTTTTCACCCGTGCTGCCGCACGAGTCTCACAAATCCACTAAAAAACAATGTAAATTAAAAGTTTTTGTAGATCTGAAAACAAACTTCATCAAACTTATTTTCATATTTGACAACAAAACAGTAAAATAAGTAAATTTTTAACTTTTCTTTTTGACAAAATGGTGAAATTTAACTTTTGTTTATAGTTAAGACCGAAAGAAATATATATTTGCATTGCAATCCAAATAAAATATTATTGAGGACTATGTATATTGAATATTTGTTACATTTAAAAAAGTGTTAGCAAATCAATAATGGGTTAGTATGTACCGAACTTAAATTAGACCTTCTTACTTGATTTGTTTTTAGCCAAGTACCACTGCATGCAAAGAAATGATAGTATAGGTTCAAAATTTGACCATTTAAAAAAAAAGTTTCTAAATTTTATGTCGCTTAAATTGTTGGCGATACCTACAATCAAATTTAAATCAGAGTTTAACTATGGTTTTATCATTTAGTGCTTACCATTCATGTTATTTATTATTAGTATTGTCTTTTTAAATAGTATTCTTTTGAAAACATGATCATCTGGAGAGTTACAAATATGGAATTAAGGCACCACCATTTGGTGTTGTCAAGAATTATAAGTTGGAATCAATGAGCACAACTACACATCTACACTGAAACTTTTAAAACTGGAGTGATAATAATACCAAGTTATATTTGTACATAGAACAAATCAAAACAAAAGCACACATCCTTGCACTTTTTAAGATATAATAGAGGAAATTTTTTAATCTCCAATCTGCAACAAAGCCACTGTCAAATACATAAGGAAGGTTCAGATGCACACAGATTTGCAGTCATGATAAAACCAACATGAACCTATCAAGAGAAAATCATCTTGCACCAATGGCATGATCAACATTCAACAATGCATATTTCTAGTCATACCGGCACACATGATCAACATTTTACTAAAACCAACATCAACCATGAAACCTGAAATGGGTGATGTATACCCTTCCCCTAAACCAAAGTCCAAACATGGTATCAATATTATGTGACAAACTTGTTTTATCCCAAAGTCAACAACATCACTGCATTTGGTTGTCAAACATAGAAAAGGAGAGAATGAAATAAGAACAAAAATAGATTAAAAAAACTTGTAAAGTATTGAAGAATCAAAAGAGTGATTGGCATGAATAGAGAAGTGTACACAAACAATCTTTGAATCAACTTTCAGTGAGTGAGCCTATAACAAAAGAAGAATTGTTAGAAACATTAGAAGTAAAGAATCAATATCAAAATAAATAAATAACTCATATTTAAGAGAAGGAGGGGATTGTTTTTCAAATATCTTACGAGTCGCTGGACTTCTTTTTAGTAAATCTCAATGAAGCCCTCATATTCCTTCACTCTTCAACATTTCCTTTCAACCTTTGCAACAAATATGAAGTCAGGTTTCAAATGAGATGGAAATTACAACATAGTAGAAATCAAATCAATAAAATGAGAAAAGGATTTGAATTTTTTCATATCATATCAGCAATCATGTAACCGAACTTAAGAAAATTAAAAATAAATGGGAAAACATATAGGTCGAGGTTGTCATTACCTTCGCCGGTGATGGTAAGCACCGTCGTCTTCTCTTCTTCTTACGTGGTCGATTTGGGCGACGTCGTTAGGAGGAAGAGCAGTTTGAGATGTGATAGTTGATGTCATTAAAAAGAATGGAAGCTGCAAAAAATCGATTCTTTGAGTCTGATGAACGATTCGTGTTCTATAAAATCGAATAGAATTCAGAAAAGTGCGTGCGAAATTGAATTGAAATTAGAGCGAGATCAACTGAGTGAGAATATAATAGAATCACTCATCAAATTCATATCTTGAATAGTCTCTATTTGCTGGTTTCAACTCAAATTCTCCCAAGAACAATTCTGGCTCAGGTCTGCAACAGCAATTTGGATCACATCAGCCACATTTTTCCACAATATTTTACTTTGAGTAACAACCTAAAAGAAAGCGGAAGTAGATCCATTTGATTCATAAAGATTTGTATTTTCGTTATATTAGTATTTTAGTTCTCTTTTTAGTATAATTTATTTTCTTTAATTGTGTGTTGTGTTCTATTTCAAGCTTACTCATAGTGATGATTGATTTATTTGTTCCTTTTATATTATGAGGTAAAGAAGAGAGAAAGAAATAGCTTAATTAGGCAGTCCTCCAAACTGAGTGCAAAGATTGGCTCCTAAAGTTCTGTAGAACAAGTAGCAGGTCCTGCTTAGTGTGTTTCTTCGGATGCATTTTCTCAATCAAAAAGCGTCTCCAGCTCTTCATAGTTTTCTATTTAATTTATCTCACGGCATTACATATAATTTTCAAACTAGATATTCCAGGTTGAGATGAATGGCTCACATACAATTGTGGGACTTCAATTGTAATTAGTATAGATTTTACCAAAGGATTATGACTTTATATAGAGATGTGTCGATGTTATAAGATGCTGCAACAATTTTATTAGAGTTTAAGCCATTTATGCAATGCTCCATAAGTTGTTTATTTTTGGATGTCTATATTTGTTGGTTTTTGATGAAAAAATATGAAACTATTGTTTAACGGGAATTACCTCACTTTTTTTTACATTGGAGTTTAGTTTTTTTTAACAGAACTATATTTTTAAGACTTGATACCTATTAGATACCTTTATGGGAGAGAATAATTTTTGGGGTCTTATAAGAGTCAAGGTCTCACTTAAGACCGAGACTTACATTTTTTTTAATATTAAAAAATTGAAATATAATGATATAAAGTTATTGATAGTTAATTAGTTGGTGTCATTTAAGAAATTTGTGTGAGAGGATGAAGAGATTGAGTGCTTATTAGGCAATACTATTAAAAAATTAGAAATGAGTAATGTGTACTCATTTAAGTATTATGTTTAATGGTTATACAAAATTCTCCTATGACTTTTTTTTTTGACAAACTCCTATGATTTATTTAAAGTCAATGGAAATGTATAATATAATTTATTGGTGTCTATTACAATTTGACTCATGCGTCGAATGGGTCAAAAGTCTATTTTTAACTAATAGTGAATGTATTACAGCTCATAAGACCACTAGTCACAAACTAATGATGCAAATTTAGAGCCAAAATTTTAGGGTTGAGGATTAGCATTTAATGATGCAAATTTAGAGCCAAAATTTTAGGATTAAGTTGTTGCAAACTTAATAAGGGATTAGTGGAGGAAAAAAATTAGGTTAAATTGCTGCAGACTTAACAAAATTAATAAATAAAATATGGCAAAAAGTTATATCACTTTGGATTTTAACCAATGTTCTTGCATGTTAATAATAGAGATAACAAAGTAGGAAAAGAGAAAGAGAGCCTACGGTTAATAATGTGAATAACATAAATTATAAAAATAAGGGATAAAAAGAGAATATATAGTTAAACATAAAAATATTAGATTAGTCCCGTGAGCTTAATTTAGTTGGTAAAGACATTGTATAATATATGCAAGGGTCAGAGTTCATATCCCAAACAAGATAATTTATAGCCATTAGACACTACTTGACCAAAAAAAAAATATTAGACTACCTTTAACCTAGCTATAATAAGTCCAAATACATATTATCCAACATATTTCTGCAAACTCGCAATGCATTAACAAGAAGCATTGAGAGTTCGTATATCAAGAAGCAAAAAATTAATACTCAATAATAAATAATATAAACACAAAACATATATATAATATTCATTCTAACATTCTTTCTCAAGTTAAAGTCCGCTAAGGTTTAAGCTTGTTTTAAATTAATCCTGAAATGAAACCTACCAATATCATTATCAAAGTCAAGAAGAGCAACTAAAGAATGAGCAACAACCAACGAGATGAACCACTATAGATAGAAGTAATAGTAAAATAGAGGAACTAAAAGAGAGATAAGTAACAACCAAAGAGAGAAACCAGCATACCAAGATAGAGATGAGCAACAAATGAAGAAGAAACAACAAACAAAGAGGGTTTGCGACAGCCTAAAGCTTCCACAAAATATAGGGAAAAGGGTCACACAATTAGCATTTTTGACGGATTGGTGGTAGACAAAAATAGCCACATAAGACTGAGTCGCAAACATTTGTGGCAGATAAAATGGTCACAAATGTCTATTTATTTTAATTATGAAAAATGAATTGTGATGATCTAAATTGTCACATATTCGTAGCGGTTTGGACCCACACAAATTGCTTATCTGAAAAACGGGATGAAAATGAGTTGAGTTGAACTCACCGAAGCTCAACTCGATAATAGTTTATTCATCTTCAAAATCGACTCGAGTTTGATACAAATCTTTTTTTAACTCAAGTTTGACTCGTTTAAAGTTCAAGAACAACTCACTTCAATATGTTATATTATGCTCGTTTGCTTGAATAAATTATTCAATTGTTTATTTTTTTGTAAAAAAAAAATCAATAATTTAGATTGTGACCTTTTTTATTTAAAATAGGGAAAGATTGAAATAAATTAAAATGGAAGTTATCCCAAGTACAGGGTGTACAAAAGATAGGTACAATCTTACAAACAAAAACAAAAAAAGATAGACACACCTGCATAAATATGCAGATAAATTAATATAGAAAATTAAAGGGTTAAATATGTTTTTATCCCTACATTTTGCTCTCCTTTGACAAATAGTTCTTACATTTCAATAAATGTTTTAAAATCCTAAATTTTTCCTCCTTTAGCACAAATAGTCCCTGCTGTCAAATAATTAACGAGAAGCTGACGTGGCAGCTAGTGGACCCCATTCTTTTAAGGGTTAAATATGGTTTTGGTCCTTATATTTTGCCTGACTTTGAAGAATAGTCCTTACATTTCAATAAATGTTTTTAAAATCCCTACATTTTTCCACCGCTAACAAAATTGGTCTTTATCGTCCATTTTCGCTAACCGGACAAACGGAACATGCCACATAGATGCCATCAAGGACATTTTAGTAATTTCCAATAAAGTGCAGGGGAATAATTGATTTTTCAACTGAACCTTCTCTCTAATCTTCATCATCTCTCCATGTTTTCTCTATTTCTCCCCAACCACCATCAGCCCACACACCCATCCTCATCCACCACCGTCCTCTCCACCATCAATTTGCTCATATTTGTTCTCTCTTGTCCCTGCTGGTGACATCCTCTTCTCCCTCACGCTGTGAGGACCAGATCGCAGTTAAAGTTGGAATTTTTGTGAGTAAAGTTTTTGGTAAAGGTGAATTATGCCCCTGCACTTTATTGGAAATTACTAACATGTCCTTGGTGGCATCTATGTGGCATGTTCTGTTTGTCTGGTCAGGACAATAGACGACAAGGACCAATTTTGTTAACGGTGGAAAAATGTTGGGATTTTAAAAACATTTATTGAAATGTAAGGACTATTCTTCAAAGTCACGCAAAATATAAGGACCAAAACCATATTTAACCCTTAAAACCAATTGGGATATCTAAAGAGCAGCTATCTGAAATTTTTGTAATCAAATCAAACTTAGACCTTACAAAATCTAGCTAATTCGAGTAAACATATTCCAACCCGAACTAACCAAAAAGACATGCGTCTCACCAGAAGAAATGCATCTGAAGATATGCGTCTGAAGAAATGCGTCTGTAGAAACGAGTATGAAGAAAGCGCTCCTGAAGACACGTCATCAGAAGCAAGCTCATCAGAAGCAAGGTTATTAGAAGCATCTCACCAGAAGCTACTTCACCAGAGTTGACAAAGTACAGTGTACGAACTATACGACCACTAACTCTGCGTACGCCTCTGCAACCACCAGCTCTGCAACTTGTCTTCACATCAAGACAAGAATAACAGTAATATTGTTGCAGACATTGTTCCGCTTCAAATGGAATGGATTTGAAATTAGTTCTTCATAGGACAATTATCAAATCAGGCAAAGGATCAATGGTGAAGAATCAAAGCTTCAAGCAAGACAAGTTGATGTAACGGCTAATTCTCAACGTCTCTCAAATTCTTTATATATAGGGATAAAGACTTTGAGAACAAACACATATATAGAATACAACAAGCAAAAAGGTCAATACTCTCTGTGCAAAACGTCGTAAACACATCAACAACTTAGAGAATTCTTACAATAGTTCATATCTTAGAATTCTCAAGTGTCTAGAAAAACAGAGTATGTTATGTTCGTATTGTTTTGTGAATACCTCTGATTGTATATCAAGTATTCAAAACCTTATTCAATTCTTTGTAATTGTTAAGATAAGTCTCTTTCAGTAGTGATTGAGCAAAGGAAGTCTCTTGGAGTTGTCCTTGAGCAAGGAAGTCTCTCTCTTGTGTGATTGAGCATAGAAGTCTCTTGGAGTTGTCCTTGAGCATTGAGAAGTCTCTTTCTTGTGTGATTGAGCAACTTGTAATCCGACATTACATTTTAATGGAACTCTCCTTGGAAGTACAAGGGGGACAGGACTACTTCCGGCTTGTGGAAGGAACCTGTATAATTGCTTGTGTTCTTTCTTTCTCTGTTCTCCTACTATTATCCGCTGCACTACGACTCTGAACTCAACTCAGACTCTGAACTATTTCAGACTCTGAATCTGGGAACAGTTATTCAGAACATAAGAAAGAAGTTTTTGAAAACACAATTCACTAATGTTTTTTTCCATGAAAAAAGAGAAAGATGACAGAGAACAAAACAACCACAATCTTGTACACCTTCCGATCATTAATATAAATATGAATTTTTAGATTCATTGAATAAATAATGTATGTGATCTATAATAGTGACTGAAGGAGGTTTTTGTTATTAGTCAAAACCAATCTTATGTAGGCCAAGTTAGAGATGCGTGTTTAACCTAGCAAACTAAGAAGTGCACATTTTCTCAAAAATTGAAATTTTAAGTAATTCCTCTCCAACCATGGGTGAAATGCAAGTGATATGAATCAACTATATACTATAAGCTTAAGCTATTTTGTTTTAAGGAAAAGCTTAAGATATTAAGTAGAAAAGATAAAATAATGGTTTGTTAATAACATTATTTTTTTTGAAATGGCAAATTTTATTACGTAAAATCTGCACAAGAAGCGCAAAGGCCAGCAGAAACAACAATAAACCGGGTGCCGTATATAGACGGAACACCCTAACCAAAAAAACCACCAAAAACCAGAAAAAAGGGGAGGCACAAACAGCAGACCAGAAAGCACAAACAAGCCTCACAAACAGCAAAACCTCCCTTCCCAGGCCAGATAGCAGAAAAGGCCCAGGCAGAAAACAACACTCCCCGCACCCCCCCTAAGACAGCAGTACTATTACAGATAGCAGAACAGCTGCATAGGGGGAAAAACCAACAAAACCTGCTGTGAACCCAGAGAGCACAGCTCGAAAAACACAGACGCTCCCCCCTTAAAAACTACCTCCTTAAGCAATCACCAGATCCCAATTCCACTCGTAAAATAGGCAAGGCGAAACCTTCAATCTCGTCAACACTCATCTCCAAGACAACTCCTTGATCTCTTCCACCATCTTCTCCACATCTTTTGAATGATTCTCAAATATCCTTGCATTTCTAGCTTTCCATATCACCCTAATAATTACGTGCCAAACTAACCAAAACCCTTTCCTCATCTTCTTACCTCTTGCTTCCCCACTCCAACATTCAAGGTGAACAAACAAATTATGAGGGATTAGAAAGTTAAACCGAAGCCAATCCATGATTTTCCTCCAAATCTTAGAAATAACACTACAATGCAAGAAAAAATGCGTTGAAGATTCTACTCAAGCATCGCAAAAAACACAATTGGTTGAACTTTCCGGATCCAAATAAATTCCGAATGGCAAGATTCCTCCTAGTAGGAATCACGAAGAAGTTTCCAAGAAAAAGTCACAACTTTTGACAGGGCCAGGCTTTTCTAAAGGTAACCAAACACCTTTTCCTCCACAGGGTTCAAACCATCCTATAAAATTAACAACCCCTCCAACACCTTGTACATTGAGCTTACCGAAAAGACTCCATCATCCCCCAATCTCCACTTCCACCCATCCTCCTCATGAGACACCCTCCAATCCCCAATCCTAACCATAAGGTTAGTAACTAACTCCTCCTCCCAAGCGAAAAGGTTTCTACGCCAAGTAAGGACCCAATTCCAATACAAGAGTACTCTTGACTTGAAGTCAGTGTTGTCAACGGCTCTATAGCGCTAGTGTAGCAGAAACTAAACAAATTGTCATCAAATAGTGGCTATAGTGGTCGGTGTTATAGCACTGTTAGGTAGCAGAATTTGAACCAACCGCCGTTTTCCATGATCTGTGATCGACAACAGTGCTTGAAGTGTAGACAATAATCAAGCTCAACCCTACTTTGTCACGAAAATCAACTATTATTGCTAAAATAGGGGCAGCTAACATTCATCTTTAGACCCTTTTTCATAGGTTCTAATATCATGACATAAACTAACTGTCCCAAAAGCTATTACAATTAGGTGAAAACACATGAATGGTGTTATATATTATTGATGTCTAGAATTAAGAACGAAAGCCAGGAGTTACGTATTTTAGCTTCCTTCGATAAGATGTGTAAAAATGATTATAATCCAAATGGATAGAATAACTGCATATCCAACCAAGCTACTGGACAATTATACCAAGCCACAAGTTATCTTCCAAGATTGAACATTCTCAAAAGCACTTTATATATACTTAAAAAAATTAGCAACTGCACCAATAAAGCAGTAATGCTAAATCAGAAACACTTCAATAGTGTTTCATGCTGCCTTGTACTAGGGAAAACAGACATCAAAGTTCAAAGCTGCTTTTTGGCATACAAATAAAAACAAGTGTAACTAAAGCATCATTATTCATTAATCAATACTACTTCTTAGCAGATGATTTCTTCATGGTATGATTAAACAAACGACATCAATGAAATTCATATCTTTCACAATCATGATGCTCACATTTATTGTGTTAACTTTGGAGAAGAACAATGCTTTGTGCTGAACCATGCTTGTGCTTCTCGTTGCAAAATATGACACGGCCTATTGCACTTGTTAAAGTGTCGAACACCAAAACTCACACACACAAATACGAGGTTTGAACTCAAATAAAGCTATTCAAACAATATCAACATCATTGTTGTCAAAATCCCGACTTAAATCCTAAAATCCAGTATTTTACGTCTTTCCTCACCTTCAACGACTCAAATCCATAGTAGAATCCTATAATATGCAAAATCCATCGATTTTGATTGCAATTTTACGATTTCTTATAAACTAAGTCATTTGTGACTATATACCATTTATAACATATATTTAGTATTATTATTTTTTGGTAAAATCCATTGATTTTGATTGCGATTTTACAATTTCCTATATCAATTCTACAAAAGTCCTTGAGTAAAATCCTTCGATTTTGATTGCGATTTTACGAGTCTCGATTTTTTTATTCCCTTTCGACCTGAAGTAAAGTCCCGATTTTGACAACCTTGATCAACATTATCAATTGAACTACTTCTTGCAATTATTTACATTACACTTTACCATTTTTTAATAAAAAAAATAAACAATAAAAAAATTGACAAAAATAAATTATCCCATTTCATTAGCAACAATAGTTTCAATACATGTAGGAATTTTGATAAATAATCAGAAACCAACTAAAGATGCGGCCTTCCTAACTAAACAATATATAAGCAACTTCTTTAGTTTGTTTTCTAATAAACTCAACATACGAGTTTTTGAAAAAGAAAAGAATGTACTTCTACAATATCTGATTATAGCACCAAAGTCAGATTCATCTCTTGTTTTTTTTTTTGAAGAAGCCAAAATGATATATATTAGTCAAAATGGTTCAACTAGCACAAGGTGTGCCAAGAAAACCACCCAAAATGAGTACAAAGTTGGTAACATGTTGCCTTACATCTCGACAACAAACAAAAAGAAACTAAGATAAGACTACTTCCTAATACCCATACATAATAAAGGGTTCCGCCACCGGTCGTTGTTAAAACTATTAAAGACTCTTTTTGGATTTATCTTAGTATAAAGTAATCCTAAAGTACTCTTTCATTAACATTGAGAATGTGTGAGATCCATTTAGTTTTAGCCAAAATAAAACTACCTTCCTTCAAAAAAAAAAAAATTATAGCACATTTATTGTACTCTATGCAGAAAGAGAACTCAACAAACAAACACTCCACAATACTACTGAAACTACCCGGAATACTTTCATAAAAAAAACTTTTTTAATTTTCTAGTAACTTTTTTTTCAACTGATCACGTTCAATTCTATCTCTTCCATATATCGTATACACTCATGGCATTTAAAGACAAGTTTTTAAAGAAAATAAAAACGGTGCATAATCCATCAAGGTACCGTTGCCTATAATTAATCAAAGGGTAGATTACTCTGATCTCCCTTGAAGTCTCTTTAAATGACACAAACATCCTCTCTAGTTTCTTAATTAGTATTAACCTCCCTTGGTGTTAAGCAAGGTTTAACTTCTGTCAAATTATATTAAGGAAAAAAAAAAACAAAAAAGCACTCATGTTAATGTTGTCTTTTCATCTCCTCAAAGCCCAAAATTTTCATTCCTCCATGGAAGCAACACAAAAGACATGAAGCTCACGTCTGTCTCTTTGATTCTTGTCCATTCCATTCTCATACCTCATACATCATGCTTTTGTGGATATATATTTTCTCTACTCGTTTTGCTGGCATCGAAATCCAAGATTAAAAAAATGTAAATTTCATGGTACAATTTATTTGAATATTAAGTTCGTCCCAAGCCCATTTGCCTTTGGAATAATCACAAGCTTCAATTGGTTGAAATTTTTGTGAATTGTTGGGAGGAATATGTGACAAGAAATCAAAGCCAAAAAGACCTTTCCATTAAAGGTACAAAAAATGGCTAATAGAACGGGGAAGAAAAGGTTAGAATTAGAACTGTTTGCAAATTTTTTTTTAGGTAAGAATTGTTAATTTGCAGATATTCTATGGTTTAGTAGATGAAGATTATCATAACTAGAAATAGAAAAAGTAGTGGCTTTACTTTTAACGGATAATTAACGATGTTAAGTTGTAAAGGGAGGTATCTGTCTAATTACGAGACTTTAGGCGAGGTTAATGTCTATTATAAAACTAGAGGGGGTATTTGTTTCATTTAAAGAAAACATCGAGGGAGGTTAGTGTAATTTACCCTTAATCAAAATTAATTATTGTCTTAAAAAGCATATGCCAAGACGTACCAAAAAAAAATACTCTGATGAAGAAAATAATAATGATGAATCAATGTAATAATGTTCTATATTATATTTAGAGAAACAATTCAAATTATCTTCAAAGTAATAGTACTTGAAAATGGTATCGCATAAAATAAGAAATAAAAATAATAAAATCATTATTATATTTTATTATCAATATTTGTTAAAATCATCAACATATACTTTAGGTGTAGAAATGTCATTCAGCTACCTATACCCGACAATTCCAACTTATACAATTGTAGGATTGGTGTCCTACCTCAAAGAATGAATTGTATAGGTTGGAACTATCGGGGGCTGGGTAGCCCGAGAACAGTTCCAAATTGAAAGGACCAAGAACAACAAGAGAAATGACACAAAGGAGGATGATGATGAATATGGGAATGTTATGATTTTTTTGTATGAGACTGAATTGTAAGGTTTGTGTTTGATCACCCACCCACGACACACTTTTTATATTGCTCTTCCAGGAGACAAAATCCCCTGTAATCCTCCCAATTATTTGGACAACGAATATCACTCATAATTCTTGAGACTAAGATAGGCAGGCAAGGATTATTCAAGATCAAAATCCTTAAATGTTTGACTTAGGTAATCAGAATATTAAACACTTATGATATGATATCTCACAAATGACATGACCATATTGATTTGTGTTGGTGATGGAAAAGGAAATGAAATCCCTTCACTTAACACATGGATTTCAGATCAAGTCCAAATACCAAAGAGCAATAAGTGCCATGTACAAAAGAATCACTAGAGGAGAAACGCAACTACAAGCTTTTAGTTTTTAGGCACTTCCACTCAAAATTTCAAACTAATAAACAAAAATTTATATGAATAACTTAATTTTTGAGGAAATATAACATCAAAATATTCGAAAGGCCATGATACATTTTAGGCTAACTGATGTTTTTTTTACATAAAAAAAATAAAAATATTTTATTAAGATTTATTAAAAATATGAGGGACCGGGTTCACTGTTCGCATTAGATAACCCTTTTTAAGGACATTAGATAACCCTATATTTTTTTTTGAGGGAAACCGAGTATAAATCTTATTACAATTATTTATTTATTTTGGTCAAATATACAATTTTTTTTAGAGGATCTCGATACAAATTATTATTATTATTATTACTATATTTTTTTTCAACAACATACAATAAAATCAAGTTTTCTATAATTTTCGTTTTTTTAGTTTTATCTTCATTTTTATTTAATTTGCAAGGATACTAAGTTTTAGTAGAGTCATTTATTAAAATTTTACCATTGTTTTAAACTATTATATTTATTATATTCTTTTTTACCTAATAAAATAATTTATTTTAAAAAAAAACACATAAACTTTGTAACTTCGTTATTTTTTCGATACTTTTTCTATGGAACGTATATTCTACATTATACTATATAGATAACAAATTAGTTTTTTTTTTTAGG
>Ga0228710_1002673_pt1 | contig 28243 bp, 15 predicted proteins | sample MedpolnodulmetaG_FD_177995 | JGI IMG/M metagenome (GOLD analysis project Ga0228710, IMG submission 177995) | Root nodule microbial communities from Medicago polymorpha collected in Santa Monica, California, United States - pink nodules | ecosystem: Host-associated > Plants > Roots > Nodule... | reverse complement strand
ATTTTTTAAATAGAACATTGTTCTTTAAAAAAAAAAAAACGTTTTTATTTATTACGGACAACCTCTTTTCACTTACAGAATTGAGCCTCTGGATTCGTTGAAACGACCCTGCTTGGGTGCCTTTGGCTTTGGTGCCATTGAGTGTCTTTAGTTCATTTTAGATAATAAGAATGATGGATGAATGATTAAAATAAATGATTTAGATGAGAGAGAATGAATTGCTAAGAAATTGATAGGCACAAAGACATCAATATCATCAAAGCCAAATGCCCCGAAAATTGTGTAGTCAATTCTTCAAGGGTCATATTAACCGGTGCCCCGGAGCACTGGTTAAGGAACCTAAAAAAGGAAATTTTAAAATAAAAATAACATTTTTTATGTTTTTTAGAAGTTGACAACACAAGTTCTAATGTAATACTTTTTACATTTGATTCTTTAACCAATGTTTCGGGGCACTAGTTAACATTTCTCATTCTTCAAAATTAAAAAGGTGTCTTTTTCAATTTAAAATTTCTTTTTTTTGTTTCCTTAACCAGTGTTTGGGAGCACCGGCCACCGGTTAACATGACTCTTTAAATCATATGCATTGAAAAATCACAGTAAATAATGTTTGTCCGATATGTAATAACAACAATGCTGAAGATCATTTTCATACGTTTAGGGATTGTATTGGAGAGCTAGGAGTTTTTGGCTCAGGTTCCTACAATTTATACTCTGAATTTTTTCGATCATATGGATTGAAAGAAGTGACTTATGTTGAAACTTAAAAATTCTGGTTTTGTTAATGGGGTTTAGAGGCCTCTTATTTTTGTGTTACTCTTGATAACATATGGTTAAGAAGGAACCAATTGGTATTTCAATAAATCAATGACAGCAACAATGCAGTGGCACATTGGATATTGCCGGAGGCTGGAGCGGCAGCACTCAATACATATGGTGCGGTTGCTCTTAATGGTACTTTGGCATCTTGTGGTGAAGTTCTTAGAGATGATAATGTGTAATTTTCAGTGTGCTTTTGCAGCAAAAAATCATCTATGTTCAGTTCTTGAATCTAAGCTTTGGTCAATCTATGATGGTTTAAAGATTGCTAAAAGTAGAGGATATAGAAAGATCCATGTCCTTAAAGGATGGCTGTGTTGCTACTCATAAGACATTGATGTAGGCTATTCATCGGATACATAAGAGAGATTATTTGGACTTGCATATTTTGAACGGCTAAAACTATGTTTCTGAGAGGTTTTTAGTTGTTTCCATGGGCTTAGGTCCTTTTATTTTTATACAGATAAACAAAATGACAATAACCATTAAAAATTCAGACACACAAATGAAAGATTCAGAGTTCAAATCCGATCATAACGTACAACCAAGGATTTTCGACATTTTAACCGTATGAGCCTAGACTTGAGTACATGGCTTAACCTAATCATTCACAAAAAAAAAAAAAAACAGAAGTAGGAGTGACATCATAGTAATTATGAGATATGATTAGATAACTGTACTCTGCATAAAGAAAAAAAAATTATAAATGCACACAGCCTAGTCATTAAACTCACGTAGCATGTGTGCCATTATCTAAGCCCAAAAATATAAAACGAATTTAAAGTATAAAAAACACAACACGAATCTACAAAATCTACCATTGCTCTAACTATTGTTGTGACTATCGTACATTCAGAAGTGAAGGCCATCAACTACAATGCTAAAATCTGTCAAGAAAAAACTACAACATAAAAAATTTAGTCTCATTTGGAGTAGTGAACACTTTAAAATGAGACAGCTACTCCATTAACAACCCAATAGCCGCGTGAATTGAACTAGTGCGAGCAGATTTTCTTTGGTGTATTAGCGAGTGCGGACCACTCCACACAGACTGACTATTTTTGGGAAAGAGAGTTCCACACAAACTTGAAAGCATGGGGTTTTCAGAACATAAGCTCTCAAGTAGCTTAGCTTTTTGATGTTTATCTTGGGGTTCCTACAAACACATCGAACCATTTAAGTCCATATTGCAACAACAAATATGCAAATAATCATTACAGCAATCAAATAGTGTTTGATATACCTTGTGCTTCTTCTGTTGCTGGACCACTGCAGCTTGTCCTTCTTGTTGAGTTGATTTATATTCATCATGAAGAGCGGCTGTGTCTCCAACTTCCGATTCCTCTGCCAAGGTACCACCATGCCTTAAAGTTTCATCCATTCGTCTCTTCTCCCTGTCCATTTCAATCTCTTCCTCATTTTCCCCCTCTCCATCTTCCTCCTCCTCTTCAGCATCCTCTGGGTCATGGTTCTCTTCCTCCATCCCATCATTATCAACTTCATTGACTTCATGCCTCCCATCTGAAGGGCAACGGTTCTTCTCACTAGTCTCCATCTTCGTCACCTCTCCTTTATCATCATCAACATCTCCATCAGTACCCAGCAATTCATCTGTGTTTGACAATGAATCTTCCCCACCGGGGCTCTCTACAAGCATGGATTCCTTTGAAACAAGATAGAGTACAAGATTATTTAAGCCATATGTCTACTAATGAATTTCATGATAAGAAACAAGAGCAGGTATTTCAGTTTCAACATTGCTTTGCAAGAACCCTCATGTAATGTCTGGATCAGATTTTGCCGAAGGCAACAGAAATTGAACGGGAAAATATCATGAGAGGAGCAACAATGCATATATTTTCTAAACATTATTTTGGAATAACTTGCATAATGAATAGCAACAATGCATATATATTTTCTTTTTTTTGAAGAAGCCAAAATAGCCCACTAAAATTGGCACCGGGGAGAATAAAGCCCGAGACCTTGAGAGGAGCACACTCCATGGCCACAAGCCAACGCCAATAGACCAATCCAAGTGGGTTGCAACAATGCATATATACAAAGCCAGTTCAGTGATATTCTATTCTAAGTTAATTTAGTGTATAAGAAGAACCAGGGGAAAGAACTCAAATCAGGAAATATATGTTGTTAAACGATCATTTCAGTCAAGAATCTCATCACATAGAAACATGATATATGCCCTAAAATTGACTCCAATGTTTCAAGGGATCTATTTGAAAAGATGGAAAACATAAAGCAAAAATCACTAAAATACCTCTTGCTTGAAGTCTCTACAATGATTATCGCTACCAGACCCAAAATTTCCTTTTGCAATTCGGTCATTCTCCTCCCGTTCCTTCCTACGGCGCTTTAGCACACAAATTGCACATAAACAATCATGTTTATGGTGTCTTCTGCAAATCAGATAAAACAAGCATGTGAACATTTCAAAAAAGGCAACATTTGTCATAAAACTCATAATTTATGACATAAATATATTATCGGCATAGGAATCAACCAGGTTTACAAATGAACCAAAACATGCATTTTAGACAACTTATGCTGAAGGAGATGCAATTCCCAAAAGTCAAAGGCTTCTCTTTCCCTTTATCTTATTTAAGATTTATAAATAAGTTACAAGAAAAAAAGACTATCAGGCATATATCAAATTTATGGAAACAAGTATATTTACCTTCAATCTATTAGTGAACTTGTATTGTTAAAATCATCATAATACAAACAAAAACAGTACCAACAAGAGATTTTTTTTTTAATTTACATTATATCAACTCTCAAATCACTTCCATTAAAAATATTACTTTAGCAATGACAATATCTTGCAATAAATAAGATTAAGTTGAAGTTATGAAAACACACCCATGCTTTTTTTTCTTATGCTTCAACTGACCACCCTTCCCTGCTTTTCCATCACCAGAAAGTGCAATATCTTCTGTAGTCCTCTCAGTGCCTGATCCAAAAAGATAAATGAACGCCCCCAACGATATCAGAAAACCACGGAGTAGTATCTCACATGAAATGGAAATAATCTGCTTTCAGAAGATCATGCAAAAGTTGACCACTGTCCATCTCGTCCGAAGATACAAAATAAACACAAGATACATGAAAAAGTAGAACACCGTCTTTCCTAATTTTTTCGTAACATTAGTAATTCTCTTTATATGTGGAGAAAGATTATGACTAGTTAAAAATAGGAAAAGTGGTTGCTTTGCTAGGAGCTTCCCAGATATTCTCCAAGTGTCTAGTCAAGTTTAGACAAAAATTCAAGAGGAAGATGAAATAGAATTAATTATCATGACTCATTATGAAACTTCATCAATGGATTCTAGTACATGGAAGTCTCACCTGTGCTCCCTTTTTGTTCACTGTATAACCCAGCAGCAGCCCAGTACTTCATAAAGTTCTTCTTTACTCGCTTCATAAGATCCACGATATAGTCACCCTTATTGTTATACTTATAACAGTTCTCCCAAATGTACCGTACATCGTTATAGACATCCTCCGAATTCATATACTTGTCATTCTTTTCAAGGTTGCTGCATATAGTTCCAAAATCCATTGGTGTATCAATGATATCGAAATAGTCCTGGTTCAAGATAGCGTGTGAATTATGATATTAGACACAACTAAATTTTTTTTTTCTTTTCAAAAAACATTTTTGTTCTAGGTTTCACAAAGAATGACGATAGTCTCCATGGATCAACAAATGTCACGGAGCTTTGTAGAATAATCTCTGCTTACTACGAAAGAGGAAAACTGAACGCATATGAAAAATATGCACACAATTTCTACAGAAGGCATGACAGAATAATCTAGCATAAATTGATTTATTTCTAACTTTTGCTTTCATACATGGTGGGTGAAGCAAAGTTATGCTATTGAACAAAAGAATAGATGATTGACTGGGTAAAAACAATTTAAGAAAACAAAATACTGAAAAGGTTAAAAACATTAGGTTTAGGTTAGAAGTTGAGGTAAACAAAAATTTACTGCAGCATTAAAGGGTTTAGCAGCATCTATTCTAAGTTAATACTGAAAAGGTTGAAAACATTATGAGAACTAAAACTAAAAATAAAGTAAGCGTGATGTAAATTACTGGTAAAAAAGAATACCATGAAAAAGTTACTTGAAAATGTTAATACTTACAGGAATTCCTAGAGCTTCTGGATTAACAGGAACATTGAAGGGTTCAGCAGCATCCATTTTCATTACCTTCCTTACAATCTGTACAAAAAAACACAAGAAAACAGCCAAAAGAAAATTACTCATTACCGAATCCATTATAATGCTAGGACAAAAGAAAACTAAAGGAAACCAATACGAAAGTTCCAACACACCATTAAGGAGGTATCCAATTCGTGCTTATTATATCTGGGATTAAGCGGAGGCATTTTCCTTTCTTTCGGGTGAATAATTTCAGAGGAAATCGGCAAAGGCTTGCACGTCTGGTCAGCATTTAATCCCAAAACCTTTGAAGACTTAATTTTTATGCTACCAGCTTTCTTATATGAAGCACCAAATTTCGAATCAGGCAATGAAGTGACACTATCTTCAATTTTGTCAGCGTTCACACCATGTCTCTCCAGTCCATGTTGCTGCTGGCTACTCTTATCAGTATCACTCTGTGAAGGTGCATCGGATGAATTGGGTTGAGAGTCCAACATTTTAGACGTCTTGAGCTTCACCTTAACACGTCCAACGGGCTTAAGGATGGAACCATCAGGATTTATGTTGGCAAGATTGGAATGTTGATCGGTACCGGTGGAAGAAGGTGTGCCAACTTCCATTCCAGAGTTGTTATCTTCTATACTACCAATATCAAAAGCAGAGGTTTCTTCTTCTTCTTCTTCTTCTTCTTCTTGGTCATTTGTAAGGGTTACACTTACAGGGTTGGTGTTACCCTTTGGTCTTCCTTTCTTATGCCCACGTTTGCGCTTCATCTTCTAAATTCTAACAAAATCAAATGCCACCAACCACTGTGTTTGTGCTCTAAAAAATTGAGAACAAATTAAATCACCAAAAAAACAATGCAGTATAAAGATTTTGCATCAAAAGATAATTTTTTTTACTGGTGCATCACAAGATTGTTAAAAAAAAAAAACACAAAAGAAGGTACTAAGCACAAGACCCATGTGCTTTTTATGTGTGTTTCGAAAGTAAAGGAATAAAAACTTTAGGAAAATGAAAGCAATTTATGAAATAAATATTATGCAATTGAAATTTGAGGAGAAGATAACGAGTTACGACCACTTACATAGTTGAGTTGAGTTGAGGGGGTGCAGCTAGAAAAGAAAGAAGGAATTCTTTAAAGGCGTTTCGATTGCGACGGCGACTTATAGAACCCTTCAATTCAATTCACGGTGGCGACGCCGTCGGAACCCCTTCTTCGATCTCGTTTTAAATTTCAAGTTTAAACGATTCGTTTCATTACAAAAATATAGCTCAATTTTATTTTTTTTATAAGGCTTTATGTATCTTTTTTACAATTTTTTTTAAAATCGTTTTATCTATTTTTCTAAAAAAAAAAGTGATAGCACAATAAAATAAGAATATTGTGTCAAAAATAAAATAAAATAAGAATATTTAAACCATGTTAAATGTTTTGTTAATTTTTTTTCCTCATCATTTAGTTATAATTGCTTTATATTCTCTGGTGGATAAGTTTTTTGAAATTTTAAAATTTGGAAACAATACTTTAGAATTTTGAACTATGAAGACTAAAATCATGAATAAGATATCATCAAAAATAAAATAAAATCATGAATCAACGAAAACATGAGATCAAATGCATTTAAGCTAAGTGAGGTAACCCAACTAATTTGAGTTGAGGAAAAATGAGGTGAAGGTCATAGACTCAAACTCTTAGAGTAAAAATTAATCTAACAAACTAACTACTAACATTTTATAAAAAAAACTAACTACTAACATTTTTCATTAAAAAAATCATTTAAACCTTTAGTCTTTATGACCTTCAATATGAGATCAAATACATTTTAATTGTGAGTCGGCTAGAATATGAGAACAATTACTCCCTAGGTCCCTATAATTTTATTGGATTTTAACTAGGTCTCATCTAAGCAAATTCATTGATAGAAATTAAAGTGAATTGTTCCCTACAAGTATGCCTAATCCATCTAAATGAAATATCTTGTTGGCTTCTTAATCAAGGTCCAATTTTTCTTCCATCATGATGAAACATGGAGTGCTTTTTATCACTTAAATTTCTTATTGCCTCCAACGTTGAAACATGAGAATGTACTTGCAACATTCCTGAATATATCATGTGGAGGGCTCCAAATATTATGCTAAACTAGTAATGGTGTTAGATTGAGTGGTAAAACCACAGCTTTGTTTAATTTTGGGATTGTTTTAATTTTCAATTGTATTTAATTTACTAGAGGAATTAAATCAAATATCAATAGTTCTCTTAGTTGTTGATGTGGGCATTAGTATTGCAGGAACATATACTAATATAATATAATTGTGACGAAACTGCACGATATGAATAACTAACAACCAATTTATCCTGGTTGCATAACCATAAAGAAATGGTTGAAGTTAAGCCAATGAAAACAATACAACTCTGTTTCGTGTTTTGAAATTATTTTATATTGATAAGATAAAATAGGCACGTTAAGTTCAATTGTTGAACCCACCACCGGCCAAATGGACAGCAGAGCAGAACATGAGACAGCGTGGAAGCAAGAAACACCAGTAAGACAAGCAAATTATTCGTATAACATGATCCATTCCCTTATATATATTATATGTTACACATCAATAAAACAAAACAGTACTTGAAACAAGGTGATCAATGTCGGTTACACAACGTCGACGACGGTCCAATAAGCAATCAGGAGCGGGGGACAACAACAATAATATTAATGATGTTAATGCAGGTGGATCATCATCAGCAGTATCTGGAGCATTAACGGGAGCAGCCAACTTGGCTAACTTACTTCCCACAGGAACACTCCTAGCATTCCAGATTCTCACGCCAGTCTTCACAAACAACGGAGCTTGTGACTCCGTTACTCGCATCCTTACACTTGTACTCCTCATCTTGCTTGCAATCTCTTGCTTCCTTGCATGTTTCACTGATACAATCAATGCATCAGATGGAAGAATCTACCATGGCATCGCAACCTTCAAGGGTCTATGGCTATTTGATTATTCACCTGCCAATGTCATGGACAATAGTACAATATTACCTGAGTTGACCAAGTATAAGATCAGGCCCATTGACTTTGTACATGCATTTTTGTCTGTCTTTGTCTTCTTTGCTGTTGCATTAAGGGACAACAATGTGTTGACATGTTATTACCCGCAACCACGCCGTGAGACTAAGGAGGTTCTTGATATTGTGCCACTCGGAATTGGATTCCTATGCACTTTGCTTTTTCTTGTTTTTCCAACCACAAGACATGGGATTGGCTACCCTGTTACACCCAATTCCAAATAGTTACAATAGGAGAATATTGTAAGTTAGAGGAATTCTTCCATGGTCACAAGACCAAATCAAAAGTGTTTGGACACACACAAAATGATGGTCCTTAAAATATTCAATTTTTTTTTTTATCAATTTCTTTCTTATTATTAAAAAAATATTTCTTTATATGTGTGTGACCAAACACTTTTTATTTGGTCACGTGATCATATTAGAATTTTTCTTGTACGTTTATTATTGTTAGCAATTGAATTGAATTCATCAATTGAAGACTCCCACACGGCACGCACTACGTACTCTGGCATGACTTGGAGTGGTGGAATCAATTTCTCACCATTTTTTCTGCTTTTAAACAGCCTACAAACCTATCTCTAAATTTATATATGGAGTACATTGACTCTTTTTTGGGGGTTATACGTTTAATCACTCTAAAAAGTCATACCTCGTTATTTGAATTAGAGAGATCCCATACGTATGACTAGAACCGTGGATAACTTGTTAAATAGGTTAAATGGGGAACTGATCTACAAATTAGTGATCAAGAGTTATTTCCTGACACGAATTTGGACCTAATTGAAATATTTTGGTATTTTGACATGTCTATGAGCAAATTGAAGTGCTTAAAGATCAATTTTCTAAACAGTTGGTGTTCTTTAATTCAGATGATATGTACGGCCTTGTATCTTCTTGACGATGGAATTAGAAGAAATTAATGTTATTTTTTTAAGGGTTGTGTTTCTCTTTTTTGTCTCACTAAACATCATACAAACTACCTTACATTCGATCGTAGGGACATTACATAATGTATGTACGTACAAGGTTCAAATTCCAAACACTTTATTCATTGACTTTAAAGGAGAATTTCTAAAAGGAAAAAACCCATAGGTAACAACCGATCAATAACCTAGTCCACAACTGAATGCATTGCGAGTTAACAAAATGAAACATAAAAAGTGCCCTTGAGGCATTGTTTCCTTAAACATATTTTTATGGCTAAAATGCACTTTTGACCCTTATGTTTGGCTCCGTAGCAATTTTGGCCCCCTATTAAAAAAAAACAACTTTACAGCCCCCCAACTTCACCCCTTTTTGCAACTCATAAACCCCCTCTTATTTTGACCAGGTCAAAGCCAATTGACCACTCAATGGACGCCACGTGGCTATTTTTTGAATTAAAAATATAAAAAAACGCCTCATATTTTGAATGAAATTAAATAATTAAAATAAAATTAAAAAAACACCCAAAAACGAAAAGAAAAAAAACAAAAAACTCAAAAATTAAAAAAAGCAAAATTCACATATTTATCATCATCCATCATCCCCTTCTAAAAAAAACCCCAGAAACACCATGAAATTCCTTTCTTCTTCTCCAATTGGTTCTCCAACTAGAGTCCAAAAACTCATTGCTTCCCAATCTGATCCTCTTCTCACAAAAGAAATCTTTGATTACGCTTCTCTTCAACCCAACTGAACTGCAGAATAATTCCTCATAAAATACTCTAATTGCTAATTTGATCTCTCCGCCAAAACACCTTTCTCTTTATTGATAGTCCCTCCAAGAAAACGCACCCACCATCGCCGTCGTTAGAATCACCGGTGTCGTCGGCCAAGAGTTTTTCTCTGTCCTCTACGACCGCGACTTCCCATACAGCTCCATCAAAATGCTCACATCAAAGCACTCCTCCGGCCGCCGCATGACCTTCGAAGATAAAGAGTACGTGGTGGAGGAGCTGACGGTAGAGAGTTTCGACGGTGTCGACATTGCTCTCTTCAGTGCAGGTGAGTCAATCAGTAAAGAGTTTGGTCCGATTGCGGTGAATCGTGGAACCATAGTTGTTGATAATAGCTCTGCGTTTTGAATGGATGAGAATGTTTCGTTGGTCATACCTGAAGTGAATCCAGAAGCAATGGAGAAGATTAAGGTTGGAATGGGAACAAGTGCTCTCAATGCTAATCCTAATTGTTCCACGATTCAACTATTATTTGCTTAACGGCTGCTACCCCTCTTCATCGACATGCCAAGGTTCGTCGCGGCGGGAGAGAGAAGAGTGTAGATTGAAGGTTAGTTGGGGAAAGATTGAAGGTTAGGGAGAGACTGAGTGTGTTGTGTTTAATTTGAGTTTTTTGCTTTTTTTTCTAATTTTTGGGTGTTTTTCTAATTTATTTTAATTATTTAATTTCATTTAAAAATACTTGTCATTTTTTTTATTTTTAATTCAAAAATTAGCCACGTGGCGTCCATTGAGTGACCACTTGAACTTTGACCCAGTCAAAATCAGAGGGGGCCTATGAGTTGTAAAAGGGGGTGAAGTTGGGGGGCTGGAAAGTGGTTTTTTTTAATAAGGGACCAAAATTGCTACGGAGCCAAACATTGAGGGCTAAAAGTGTATTTATGGCTTCCTTAAACAAATACTCTTAGGACACTTGTTAGTAAGACCTTGTTTTTATTAAGTAAATGTAACATAAAAACTGAAACCAAAATGTAAGATTATAGGGATAACCAACTTTTGACATGTATATATATTATATTATACATAAAATAAAATAAATACAATTGAGGATCGTTCATGAACCCACTGTGACTTTGAGCTTCATCAAAACCTAATTAACTAGCTAGAACACTCCTTTTAAAAGAAGTGCAAACCGTAGCAATTATTCCTACACTTCTATGGTTACCAAATCTCTCTATAAGACCAAAGAAAAAAATCTACAAAACTCGAAGCCAACAGATATATATTGATCATTAATTAACATTTACTTGAAGCAAAATGGAAAAGGAAAAATGAAATTTGCATTTAAATTAAATTAAACCAAAAGGTCTTGTTTAAAAGTAGGAGGACAAGGTAATTTATCATTCTGAATTAACTTTTTGGTTGGTGGATTAGTAGAAGAATTACTAGAAGAAGAAGAAGAAGAAGTAGATTGTTGATGAGATGATTGTCTTGGAAATTCAGAAAGCATCTGAACAACTTCCCTCATGGTTGGTCTTTGCACACTGTTCTCTTCTAAGCATAACATGGCAATGAAGAACATGTGCATGGCTTCTTCTTTTGGCACTACCATGAGCCTTGAATCAATTATGTTCACAACCTCTTCTCTTCGTCCATTTGTTGCTTTTTTGCACCATTGTACAAGATCCACACCTTCTCCAAAATCCCCCACTGGTTTCCTCCCCGTTAGAAGCTCTAATAGGACAACTCCAAAACTATAAACATCACTCTTTTCATCTACCCTCAATGTATAAGCATATTCTGCAATTCATCAACATCAACCAAATGATTAATTAGTTAGCCCATCAATAACTATAATTCACCTTAAAAAAATTATATATTCATAGGTTAGTTTTCTTTCCGTTTCTAAATATAAAGTGTGATTGAAATACGATATGATGAAGTAAAGTTGACTAAAAAAATAGTGGTAATTGGTCGAGGAGAAAATGATGGGAAGTTCAAGTTGGATGGAAAAGGGCAAATAAAAAAACAAAAAGAATGGTGAGTGGGATGAAAGTGTCAGATTGGATTCTCAGGAGGAGACAGAGAAGAGAAGAAATGGTCCCATTGAAGTGAGTGTAGTAGTTACCTAGCTGGCACGGCGCACAATGAATCAAATTAATAGCAGCAGTGTCTCAGTCTCACAGACACTCACATACACATTTCAATTCTCTTGTATGATTTTCGTATCTCGATAAAATTCCATGAATCACACTAGTCATCATTCTTTTAACACGATCCCTCACCACTTTTTGTCTCCCCTCTCCATCATCATTCCATTCCATTCTTTATTTAAGTAGCAAAGGTGGTGTGGCAATGGCATGATTAAAGATTTTAGAATTAATTAATAATTATGTAGCTAGCTATACACTCTCATGGATTGTCATCATATCATATCATTGAAATGGTAAGGTAATCATACTGCTTTTTATCATTAGCCTGCTGCGATCCCTAGACAACTTGGATCACAATCACATGCACTAACTTAAGGAATTCTAAATTAGTAGATATAGTTCATCCTAGCTAGATTTGAGATCATGACGTGATTACCCTACAACATTCATCACCACATTCCTAGACCATATTCTTTAAACTTAGTTTAAACTTAAATATTATCTTGGATTTAACTACCAAAGTTACTTGAGTAAAAAGATAACTGCCAAAGTGACTAGTACACGCCCACAAATGGCCAAAGATATTTAAAACACATAACCTTTGTTTGTTTCAATGGACAAAAAAAATCAAAATACTAAATTTCATAATGAATTTAACATTTTCTGTCTTTTAATATAGACAAACCAAAATAATTGATGTAAGACTTATATGTTTAAGTTTGCATGATTTTCATATTTTATCAATGAAAAAACAAGTGCTACTACGTCAATCAACTCTGCATATTCTTTGTTATTAACTATTCATTTATTTATTCAACGAAATAAACAGAAATGATGTGAGTGAGGAAGTTACCTGGTGCAATGTAGCCATACGAGCCTGCAATTGAAGACATGCACTCTGCTGCTGCACCATCCACCAAGAACTTTGCCAGCCCAAAATCAGCCACGTGTGCTTCGAAATTTGAACTCAACAAAATGTTGTTAGATTTCACATCTCTATGGAGGATCAAAGGAGAACAATCATGGTGAAGGTAGCAGAGTCCTTTCGCCGAATCAATAGAAATTTTGTACCTAAAGTTCCAACTCAAGAATGCACCTTTTTTCCCATGCAATGTCTCACCTAAGCTTCCATTTCTCATGTATTCGTACACAAGCAGATTTGTTTCTTTGTTTGAACAGAATGCAAGTAGCCTTACTATGTTCCTGTGCCTAATGTTTCCAAGTGTTTGAATTTCAGCTCTAAAACCATGATCATGGTTATTTGCACCAAACCCAAGTAGCTTCTTCACTGCTATTTCCATTCCATTTGGCATTTTTCCATGGTAAACAATCCCTGCACCTCCTCTTCCAATAACATTACCGTCTTTCACGCATTCAAGGATGTCTGAAACCGTGAATTCGAGCTTTTGAAAAGCAGTCATCTTCCAAGAACCAGGGCCTTTCTTTTTGAATGACTTTGCCTTAATAATGGCTGCAACAGCAAATACTAATGAACACATCAATAGGCCAAGCGCGAATATCAGCTTGAAATCTGAATTATTTTTTCCTGGTGTGGATTTCATTCTTGTCAATTTACATGGATTGTTCAATAGAGAGCCGCATAGTTTAGGATTCCCCGCGAACGACGATGCGTTAAAGAATGAAAATTGGCCTGATTCTGGCAATTTACCGGAGAATTCGTTGAAGGAGAAATCTGCAACTGTGAGACTTTTCATTGTTCCTATTGATCTTGGTATGCTTTGGTTCAAATGGTTTCTAGACAAGTTCAAGTAATTCAAAATCCGGATATTGGAAATCAATGGTGGAATGGAGCCAGAGAGATTGTTCTGGCTCATGTCAAGGTAGGTAAGATGAACACAGTAACCAATTTCGGGAGGAATTTCAGCTGATAATGAGTTTCTGCTAAGGTCGAGTTTAAGCACTTGATTTAGTCCTCCAATGGAAGGTGGAATTGGTCCTGAGAATTGGTTTCCACTAAGCAAAAGGATTTGAAGGGAAGTGAAGTTTGAGAGTGAGTATGGTAAAGGACCAGAGAATGCATTGTTTGACAAATCAAGTTGTTCTAAACTAACAGGCTTAGAAGAACCATTACCATTTTCTGACAATGTTCCTGACAAGTAATTGTTTTTCAACTCTGCTAAATTTAGCTTAGGAAGGTAAAGAAAACCATTTGGAATACTACCATTTAAATAATTCTCTCCTAACCTCACTCTAGTGAGACTGTAACATGTTCCCAACCCTTCAGGTATGGGTCCAAAGAGAAAATTATTGAGCAGAATCAAAATTTTAAGCTGGCTTGAGGAACAAAGATGTGGTGGAATGACACCAGTGAGCTTATTGGAAGATAAATCAAGTATTTGAAGCTTCCCATTGAGACCAAGTTTGTATGGAATTTCACCTGTGAAGTTGTTCATCCAAAGGCCAAGTGTGTCTAAATCAGGAAAGTCTGCAATGTAGTCAGGTATAGAACCATGTAACCTGTTCAAGAAAAGATTGAGAAGCCTGAGGCGGTTGAGATTGATGAACTCAATTGGAATTTCACCTGTGAGTGCATTGCTTGAAAGGTCAAGGTAGAGCAAGTTGGTCAAGTTACCAAGTTGTTTTGGTATTGAACCTGAAAGCTGGTTTATATGCAAGTAAAGTGTGTTTAGCTCTTTCAAGTTACCTAACTCTCTTGGTATTGAACCATCCAAATCACAGCTTGAAATATCCATGTGAACCAATTTTGTTAACCTTCCAAACTCCACTGGAATTCCACCTTCATATGAATTGTAATAGCCCAAGTAAATCTCTCTCAAGTTACTTAGATTCCCCAACTCACCAGGGATTTTACCACTAATATCATTTCCAGCCAGTGAAAGATACTCAAGAGAAACTAAATTTCCATAACTTTTTGGGATTTCACCAAAGAAAAAGTTACCACTTAGATCCAAGTGTTTGAGCTTGTTCTTCAAACCAAGAATTCCCAATGGGAGCAAGGAAGTGAAGTTATTGTTATAGACATCAACAACTTGTAAGTTTTCCATGGTTGAGTAGTTCCAATCCATGTGACCACTGAACTGGTTATTGGATATGTTTAGAAATTGAAGGTTGGTTAAGTTTGTTATGTGAATGGTGCCAGTGAAGTTGTTGCCTGCAAGGGAAAGGTGTGAAAGTCTATCAAGTGATGAAATTGAAGGTGAAACAGAGCCAAACAGATTCAAATCTGTTAGGTCCAACGACACGACTCGACCCTGGTGGCATTGAATTCCAACCCATGAACAAACTGAGCTGAAATTGGAAGTGTTCCATGTGTTTATAACTGGGTTTGGGAATTGAAATCCTTGTCTAAGTGTGACTAGAGCATGGAAATCACTGAGCAAGGATGAAGCAAAAACAGAGGAAAACAGAACAGAAAACAGAGTGAAAACAGTTAAGGTTAAGGGGATCATGTTGGAATATGTTTAGTTTAACAAAGAGCAAAGGGTTTTTTAAACTCTTGGAAAAAGGGAAGAAAAGTGAGGGGAATCTGAGAAACTTCAAGTGTGTGTGTGTAAGAAGAGCTTATTATGGTTTTGGAATCAAACATGTTCAAAAGAAAGAGTCTTGAAATACAAGGAAGAGAAGAAGCTAAAATCCTTCTTTTTCTCTCTTTCTATCTTTTGCTTTCTTTCTTTAACTATCTTTTTCTTTGAGAGCAAAGAACAAAGAAGAAGATGAATATAGCTACATATCACTTTGTTTGTTATCTATATTTGCTTTATGGGTTGTTTTTATTAGTAAAAGCTCTCTCAGGCAGAGGAAAAGAGGAAAGCATAATAAGAAAAAGAAGGAAAGAAATGGTTCCTGAAAATTGTTAAATTATGAAGTGAAACAAATCAACTTTCTTTTGTTTTTGTTTTTGTTTTTGTTTTTGTTTTTGGTTTTTAAATAAAGCCGTTGGATAACTGAAATTTAAAGTTCAGATTAGGGCCAAAAAATAAATAAAGTAAAGGTTGATGCTCTCTTTTTTCTTTACTCATTTGTGTGACAAAAATGCCCTTTAGCTTTAATCAAATCAAAGTTTGGCTCTTTATTGCTTTGAATGAGAGAGGTGATGGAATTGCACTTTCAATAAATCAAAATCGCTGAATTGCCCACATATTTATGTTAAATTTCTATATTTCCACCATAGTATGGATTTTTTTATTTAGAATAATATAAAAAAGAAATACAAAATATGGAAAGTGAATAATGCAATCAGTGGTTGCCAGTGTGCTAGCTAGACTACCTCAAAGCAACACACAGTATAGTGGCCAGTGGGACTCAAAAAAATGTATAGTTTTACTACATATGAAATATTATCTAGCTTTTTATAGATACTAATAAATGTCTATTTAATTAAGCTGAAAAATGGTAAAAGAAATGAGGAGTAGATTTGGCTTTGGCATTAATAATTAAACAACCTATTGAGGAAAAGATTTCAATGTGGAATGTGATCTAGTACTAGTACTGGTACTAGTTGATAATGAAATGGAGGAGGAGGACCCATTTAAAAGTGTTTATGATATTTATTTTGTTTATGGTTATGTATTGTCATGCCATGGTGTCAGCATCATATGTGTATATTTTCAATTGGTTGAGCAATAAATGATTAATTTAAGGCAACTTTTACTTTGCATGTCATTGTGTGTGTGTGTATCCAAATTGGATGTCTTTGTATGAGTTTCCCTTCCCAAGCAAAGTGCAATGTACTATCAACACAACAGGTTCACAGTGTCACGATTTTAACCTCTCTTTTGCAATCCATAATCTTGGAATTGGTAACATGTGCCTGCAAGAAGCAGAGATTGTAAGAAGTAGTAAAAGATGATGATTATTAATAAATCATGACCATATGTAGTTTGAATGATCATTCAATATATAACAGATAGATTGCATGGAAGAAGGAACCAGGGGAAGCTTTTTTTGTTTCAACTTTATTCTTTCTTCTTTCTTGTCCTACAGAGCAGGGACCAACTATCAATGAAATTGTGTTTTTAATTTAATATAGATATAGATGGATGGAAATAGTCTTAAAGAGAGGGCTGAAAAGTAAAAGTGATCAAGGTAATCTTCCTTTGATATTCCACTAGTTCAAAAGAAAAGAAAAGAAAAGCAAAAGAGAAACAAAAATACAATAACATGGAAAAGAGTGCTATTGTATTACTATTAACCAACCTTGAATTGAATGAACTCATGAAAATAAAATGTAATGTATGACCCCTCATGTCATGGGAAAGAGTGCTCTTGTTTCAATTCCAATATTTTTTTTTCTCTCTCTCTCATATGTGGACTTTACAACAATGTAAACCTTTGATGCACAAATATAATGGCAAGAAGGTGGTGTCTCTATCAGTTTTAGTGTCCCTTTGAGGGGTCACTGTCTCTCTTCTCTCAATTGGTATCGGCCCTTACTATTGTCATAATTGTGCTCACCTCACTTACTTGGAGTATAGCTTAGAGATCAATGGCAACTATAGTGTGTATGCATGCCTAAATTCCAACAAGTAGAAACAATTTAATTTCACTTTTCCAAAAACATTCTATGTCCCGTCTTATTTATCCACTTCATAATTGACATCAACACTTCACAATTTTCAAATAAGTTGTCACTAATCACTATATTGAAAACAATATATAGTTTAGTTTTTTATGGAGGAGAAAAATTTGTTTAGTGAAATGTTATTGATTTTAAAGATTAAATATTATAAAAATCGTGTTTTTAATCTCTGGTGCCGGAAAAAAATATGTTATCTTTGGATTTACAGTGAATTTAACAAAATTACTTTGAGTCGTGATGATTTTGTAAAAGCTACATTTTAAGGCTTTATCAAAACCAAGGTGATTCCAAACATGCGTTAAAACAACAAAAAAACTATGAATTCTGATGAGAGTATAGCATATTTAACCCCTTTATATATAATTCATTTGATTATAAACAAGTACATATAATGGAAGTAATCAAAGTGATAAGCCATGTATCCTAAGAATTGCCAATAAAAATATGACACCAATGGTTCCAAAATTGTTTTGTCATTAGTTTTGGCCGAATGTTTTTGGAATAACCTTGGCAGTGTGTACCAGGGATTGTTCAACTGCACAGCATCTAGAGGGTGTATTATAAGGTGACTCATAATTTGATTACAAAATTTATTTTGCTTTGTTCTTTAGAAACTTTATTCCTCTTGATCAGTAAAAGCTATGTTAGAAATTACATGAAAAAATAAAAGAGAGGAAGAACATGGTTTGCATCAAACAACATGAGGTGTATTTCCCAAAAGGAAAGAATCAGGTTCTGTAACTTTCTCTCAGAGTCAGAGCATGCAGAAGCTGCTTGGAATGTCAATGGTTCTGCGGCATGCAATTTCTGATTCCGTAGCATGATGCATCCCAAATGAAATAACACAGAATCTCCCCTTAAAACCAAAAGTATTTACTTATTCATAAGCCCCAACTCATGCTAAATTTAAGGAATAAACTGAATGGGACCAAAGTAAGTACCATATAGTAATAATGATGAATCATATGCATATGTAATGCATGCACCTTACTTGTACTCAAGAAAATGTGACATTGAAACAGAAATTAAGAGGCATGCATGCCATGAGTGTTTGTCCTTGTGAAAGGGCAAAACATTTGCCTTGCATAAGATAAGAAGGATAAGATTAAAAGTACGGTGCAATGTTTTTTTTTTTTTACAAGGTACGGTGCAATGTTGGTCTGCCCATGTCTTGATGAATTCATGTATCGATCGTTTACTTTATGTCTTTATGAAATCATACATCACAATTGCATTCCGTCGAGAGAACACGCTCCAATCATTTGGAAACATAGTGCATCATGTCAATCAACCCCATGCCCTTCATTACTTAGTAAAGCGGATGATGCCCTGATGTAAGGAGGAAGCCACGTTCATGTAGTCAACTTTGTCTGAGCTTTCTGATCTTGATCGACCCAGTCTAAACAATACTAATTTGATTTTTATTTTATAAATTTAAAATTCTTAATTCCAATCTAGATTGTCCGACCAAGATTGGACAAATCTAAACACACTAATTGTGTAAATGTGGAATTTCCATGATGCGTTTATTGAATTTTCACACAAAGCCTGCAAAAAATGTACTTGTTGCACGTTTATTGATCCACCACAAACTATAGGTGTTGTTGATCCAACCCCAGTTCATGCCCTTGGTGTTGTTCACATTACTGATCGAGTCATTGATCATTATGTCTATGTTAGTGTTGATGAATCCTTTGTCGTTTCAGCTGGATACCCACAAAAAATACTCGCATTTGATAGGGTAAAAATCCGCATTATAGGTACGACTATGGGTAAATACCCAAAAAGAAAATAAGAAGAAGAATGGGTATAGGTGCGGGTACGATCACCTTAGTATCCGCCCCACCCCATATCCGCAAAATATATATTTATTTATTTTTTATTTATATTGTTATAGAAAATTATATTTATATCATTTAAAAAAATACAATATACACTATGATACATTTTTAATAAAAATGTTTATTTATAACAAAATGTGAACTTGTACATGGTTGATAATAATATTTAGATCACAAATCTAGCTAAAAAGTAAATGTTGCATAATAATTTGCTCAAACTTCTCTTACATTTTTTTGGGCTTGATAAAAATAATTCATAACTAAGTTATAATCTTTGAAAATATTTTTAATATAATATAACACAATATTTTTGTAATTGATCAAATTTTTTAAGTATAAATGTGTGTAATGGATACATATATGTGTACTTAGATATCCAGAGGGTACAAACACGAATACGAATATGATCTTAGGTACGAGGGATGTTTCAAACTCAGGGTACAGGGGACAAGTACTATAATACCCTGCAGGTACCCTACCCATTGTCATACATATTTGAGCCTCATGTTTCTTTGAATGATAAATTCCATATTCTTAGTGCATTTTTTTTAGGGAATATTCTTAGTGCATTTATTAGTTACATACTTTGGTTCCCTTAAATTGACCTTTTATTTATCATTTTTTTCACTTTTTTTTTTTAAATAAACGAACACATCGTATGTGTCATTGTAATTTGTGTTCTTATTACTTAAACGAAGTGCGAGTTGTCACTTCATTATTTATCTTTTTGGTGAATTGATTTTGTTTATTTATTTAGTGATATACGATCTAACCAAATAAACGAACAGGGAAAAAAATTCAAATAATTTTGTATTCTTAAAGACATAATTCTATAGAAATAATAGAAATAGTGGCAACTCCATTTTTCTGATTACTTCTAGAATCGTGACAGACAGTTAGTTATATCCCATGAAAACTCCAATATATTTTAGTAAGAGAAATGTCATGGTTACACTCCCTAACACACTCCAATGATAATTAGCCACATCATCCACTATTTCAATTCTTTTACCTAGTGACCGGTTCTATGGGTTGAGAAACAATTCTTATTTGAGTAAATTACACTCCCCTCCTTTAAGAGAAGCTTAAATTACACTTTTCTCCCCTCTTATATTAAAATATACACTCTTCTCCCTTGAAAAGTAAAATGTATACTTCCCTCCCATATAAGATGTTTGAATTACAACACCTTCCCTTAATAATTAAATATACATTACACTTTAATCTATTCTAACATAAATAAATATTTTTTTGATATATACAAATTTTGAACCACCATTCAAGAAAAATAAAATAATTTCTTTATAATTTAAATGTCAATGATAATTAAATTTAAATATTTTGCTATTAATTTTGTAGTTTAGAGTATAAAATTAACTTTTAAATAACCATACTTTATTGTCTTTAGTAATTTTTCGCATATTTTAATTTTATTTTGGGTTGTTTCTATTTTATAATAGGGTTTAAAACTATATCGTAATGAAATTGTGAATAAAAAACAGCGAAAAATATGTATTTAAATTTTGATTATATTAAAATAGACCCGCAATACTATTTTTTTTCGAAGTGTGTTAGATTTTTTTGTTGCTAGACTATTAGAAATAAAAAAAATTATTGAGGGAGTAAAATGTAGATTTTAACATAAGAGAGGAGAATAATGTAATTAAAGCTTCTCTTAGGGGAGGGAAGTGTATATTTTAACATAAGAGGGGAGAGGAGTGTAATTCATGCATTTTGACAGGAGAGGAGTGTAATTTACTCTTCTTATTTTATTTTTTTAGTCATGCAGCTCTCTTCAGAACCTCCATGACTGCTTCCAAATCCAATATGTTTTTTTTAAGTTAATTAAGTTTTTAATCCCTATAAATATTCACAGTTTTTTTTTAGTCCCTACAAAATAAAATCACACTATTTAGTCCCTATGACATTTTCCTTAAGCATTTTAGGGAGCAAAAATGTTGATGGAAATTTTTGATAGGAACTAAAAATGATGATGAAATTTTTTACAGGGACTAAAAATACTGATGGAAAATTTTATAGGGACTAAAAAGTGTGATTTTATTTTATAGGAATTAATAACAAAATTCTGAATATTTATACGGACCATTTACTTAATTAAACTTTTTTTTATATAAATTTACGATGGGTGATTCTAATATGGATTTGGATATTGATACGTTCTCCTCTCTTCCAATAAATTCCTTCATAGCATTGCTTTACTCTTTCCTTCCAATATGTTATCATTTGTCATTGCCTCTCCCAATAACTTTTGTGTGGCATGTTTGAATTGGAAATCTAAATTGTTTTTTTACTTAGATTCTATTGTTTAAATGAGTTTTTTTATCTGGGTATGTTGAAGGAAAGTTGTCATTAATAATTGCTTCAGTTTTGAATACTCTTTTATGTTGTTTGATGAATTTTGAAGGATTTTATTCATTTTTTGATAAGGGTCAATTTTTATCCGGTTCGTCAATCGATCCGATTTGAATTCATAACTCCGTTCTATAAATACCTAAAAGACCAATTTTTTTCATTTTTTCACTTGCCCCACACTTCCTCATTAGTTACACGGTTCATCTAGTTCAAAATGAACTAAACCTAACTAGATTGTCTCCTTCCTTCAATCTATCATTCTTTCTTTCAATCCATCATTGTTTTATCTTCAACCCATCATCCATCATTGGATTTGCCTTTGAGTATTTTGTCTAGGTTGTTTAGCATTATTATGATTACTAAAGAATATTTGCATTTAGGCTTTGAGTCATTTATGTATATGTATTTTGTAGACTTTGAAACTTAAGTCATTTATGACTATATGCAATTTATAACATATATTTAGCATGATTTTTGTTTTGGTAGAATCCTCGATTTTGATTGTCATTTTACGAGTCTCGATTTTGCTATCCTATATCGATTCTACAAAAGTCCTTGAGTAAAATCTTTCGATTTTGATTATTGCGATTTTACGAGTTCCGATTTTACTATTTCCTTTCGACTTAAAGTAAAGTCCCGATTTTGACAACCTTTAATCCCTTTTCCTACAAATGTTCTGATTTCAATTTCTCATTCTCTACAATTTTGTATCAAAGTAAAAACAAATGTTTTGGAACATGTGTACATTTCCCAACCAATTTTTTTTTGGTTATTATTTGTTTGCTGGTTGGATTGTTAAATCCTGAACCGTAAGTGGAGAATGTCTGGCACTTGAAGAAGTTGCAGAAGAAGAGAACAGTTAAAGACCATTTATTATTTATTAATAATTATAATAAGAAAATAAATAAATGGTTACACTCTATAAATCAAACGGTAGCCGGTTAATGAATTTAAAAAGTGGATGATGTGGCTGATTATAATTGAGGTGTGTTGAAGGGGTGTGTTAGAGAGTGTGTCAATAGTATTTCTCATTCTAGTAATTGGATTTGGGATGATTAGTACCAAGTAATAACTCAATGAGTATTGACAATTGACAGAAAAAGGTAAATCTTAATTTCCATGTTTCTTTATTGTGATTTATCAGCTAGTTTTCTTTTTAGAGATGGGAATACTACTTCATCCATCCTTCAATAGATGACCTATTTGAAAATGTGTTTTATTGACCTAACATATTTTGACTGTATTTTTCTACTAATATACAAAGATAAATAATATTATATAAGATGTCGTTGGATTCGTCTCGATGAATATTTTCAAAATATCAAATTTTTATATATTTTCTAATAGATTAATAAAATTATTTAAGATCAAAATTGTGCATTGATATGTGTGACTAGATCAACTGTATCACTTAATATGGAACGGAGAGAGTATGATTTTTTACCTACCCACATAATAGGTTGTGCTTGTAATTGTGATCTTGACATGATTAGATTAGATTTTCTTTAACTAAATATTGATTAGATGGTCCCAAACTTATGTACTCCCTCCGTCCCTATATGTAAGCATCTTTTTATTAGAGGCAAAAAGTGCTTACATATAAGGACGGAATGAGTAGTAGCATATTCATATTGGAAGAGAAATCTTGGAGACAAAACGAAAGGAGAAAAGGAATTGCATCATGATTAGATGAAGACACTGAGCAAAATGAAAGAGACAACATAATTGATGTCATATATATCAACGTTGGGATGGTAAGCTGATGATTGTTCTTTGACTTGAGGAAACATAATTGATGAAAGCTTAGCCAAGCACAAGAAAACACAAAGGCTCTATCTCTAAGGGGTTTTCACGCCTGCTTCCTTTGAAGTACACACTCCTTTAACTTAACAGTTTCCTCAAATTGTCTTTTCATAGTCCGATCCGAGCTTGTGTTGTGTTAACTTAAGGGACAAACGAAGTATCCTTGGAAGGTGCCTCTCGGACCTCTTATGTAAGAATAATTGTTCAACCACTTGATCATGTTTCAGATGTCCAATCATGAGCGTGAAGGAGTGCATGTTATGTCACTTATTATTAGATCACCACGTTTACTTCAAATGTTTATAAAAGTGTAAAAGTCCTATGTGGATGAACCGGTTTAAGAATGAGTTTATACATGGAGTCAGTTTTCATCTTATGAATAGATTTCTTATACGTTTGAGTTAAACAGCCCAAATTTTAATATTAAAATGAAATTAAAAGTAAAGATAAAAAGGGAGTGAGAAAAAATAATAGTGGTGATAATTATTAAAATGTCCTTTCATATGAGGTATAATTTACAATGGTTTTTTCATTCAACAACATTCAACACCCATTTTTTCAATTCCCAACACTCCACATCATTTTCTCTCTCTTATTCAACACTCATTTAACTTTTACCCTCTCCAATGGTTTTTCATTCAACACTCTACCCCACCACCTTTTATTTCTTATTCTTATTTAATTTTATATTTTTGTTTTTATAATTACATAAAATTACAATTATCGATTATAATTAAATTAAAAAACACTTAACAATTTATTTTTTTGTTTTTTGTAAAAACAAAATTTATTTAAAGAATTTATTTTTATTTTCTTAACAATTTATTAAAACTTCACTTAGTTTGCTAATAGAAAGATAATAATAAGATTAAGATAGTGAAAAAATTGGTTTTTTTTTTCTGTGTCCAAATCAAATGAACTAATTCTCTATTTATAGACAAAAAAAAAATCATGAATTTTGGTAAAAAAAATATTAATTTGCAATGAAATAATTGAGTTCAAATTATTAAGATGGTAAAAATTCAGACAGCCAATCACGAACTGCCAAGTGTCACCACTTATCCTCTCACCAACTTTCTCTCTTCGTGCCTGCTGCTTCACTTCCCACTGTCGACGCGTGTGCTACACGCGCCTGTTTCAGCAAACCGAAACGCGCCACGTCGCCCTTTGTCTGCAGCTTCAACATGTTGAAACCATTCAACATCTCTTTCTTCCACATCATCTTTCAACAAAACTCAACACACCATATTGCACTACTACCACATGTTGAAAGTGGAATTCAACACCCTCATTGCACATGGTCTAATGGAGCAGGATAAAAAAGGTGTCAACGTGACATTATTGAAAAAATAAAGGTAGAAAGAAAATATTTCCGCCACTTGTAAATAAAGGAAACTGCTTGTTTGAACATTGAAGTTAATTTTTATTTTTATTTTTAAAATAACTTTGAAGTTAAAGTAAGGCCACTACATACATCCCCTTTTATCTACTACTCATTTTTGTCATTGACATATATTAAGAAAAATAATTAGTGTAATGGTTCATTTTGTGAATGAAATTTTTGATTTGGGACAGTTTTGAATTCTTACACCATAATAAGTAGTATATATGTCTTTAAAAAACATTTATACATTAAGCACATATATAGTAAAAAAAATAAAATTGAAGGCAACCTGCAATACTATACAAGTGATAGTGGTGAAAAAAATACGAAGGAAGGCACAGATTTCAAGAATGATAGCAGTGAGTAGTAATTCTCAATGCAATCAGTCTTTAATCATAGAAAGGTCCAAACATAAGCACCAGCTCTGCTGGCTGCATTACTCTTTACCCGTTTACCGTTCCTTTCTTTCAAAGTTACAGTTTACTTGCTGGGTGGGTGTCATGCCATGCATGAGCCTGCCTGCCTGTACAAAATTATTATCTTATCTGTGTCTGATTCTTCATGTAATGCTGACTCTAGTTTTCCTCTGTTCCATCTGTGAGTGAGGTACTTCTGCATTTGTTTTCTTGTTTCACAGTTACAAGGATTAATCACATTAGTTAGTTAAATTGTACACTCTTTCTCACATTATTTTTCATAATAATATAATAATAATTCAGTTGCACTTTCTCAAAAGCTTAACCCCAAAAACTTCGAAAGTTAAATAAGACAAACGACGTTGGCATTAATGGAACCGAAAGGCTCCTCATAAATTTGTCATTAAAACACATGCTACCAACAATTTGGACCTCATAATCACCAAAAAGCTTTTTATTTTTTTACTTACTATATGCTTCCAAGTTTGGTATATATCCTTGAAAACGAAGAAGATTGTGTAGGATTTAACTATATCTTTATCCTAGATTGCACGCCTTTGCATTTTTATGAGAGGGCACATATGATATAGTACTAATATCGAGTTGATTTTTTTGTCCCGACTTGGTTTTCTTCTTTAATTAATAATAATTAACACTATCTCCCATCCCACTTGTCTTGTTGACTAACTTATGTACTGCAAAAATTGTCCCAAATAGTACTCTATATAACATCATTTTCACCCTCTCCCTTTCAACAAGAATTCCTACACACGTGCTAGCTGCTGCATCGCCATTGTGCGTATCTACTCAAAACCACATATTAATGACGGTAAAATCCACGACTCAAGAAAAACAACAAAAAATGTTGTAAGAGTTTTGAAAATTAGTTAAGTATCATTTAAGACTGATCTTAATTACTGTTGTTCGGTACCACATTGTTTGGCCATTAAACATGCAATTGAGCTCCACCAAAAGACGATCCTTTTGGGAGATTCTATTTACGTCCTAGTTGAACTCTATATTATAAGGGTCCATTTTCCCGGGAACCGCCGATTAACACCAAGAGTGTTTGACCATTTAGTCATTTGGGCTTGACCTTCAAAAGGTACAAATTGTTTGTCCATTAGGTTATTCCTTCATGCTTGATGTGCGGAGGCTTTGTTCGGTACCAAATTTTTTGGCCATTTGATCATGCAGATCACCTTCACTGATCGGGTTTAACGAGGTTGTATTTGGTGCTTTGAGGTTACTAACCCTAGAGACCAAGCAATTGAGGATCAACCAGATGAACCCAATACCCAATCAAAATAGCATAGAGTGACGGATCAGTCAGCCTTGGATTATTAGAGAACATTGAGACGATCGAGTATTACACCGAGTTGACCCTAGTGGATGAAATAAGGGTTAACTTATCACGATATAGGACCCACCTAATGATGACACCACCTTTGTCAGAGCTCGACCACCTTCAATCTCCCCTAAGATTAATTTGTGTTCTAGACAAGGAAATTGTACTCGATATTTTTGAGTTTCAATTATTTTAGATAAACTAAGATGAAATCATAATAAAAGAAATAAAAAAATAATTTTATCGTATGAAGTTTGTTAAGCATTGGTATAAACCATTACCATCACGTGCAAAATAATGACTTCAAAATAATACACATTCATATAGTAATTAAAAAATTATAACCCTTCAAAAAAAATAAAAAATAAATATTTAAAATAACATTTATTTTTAGGATAAAAGAAAACCCCATTATATAAAAGTATATACGGTTTATATGATCCCTTGTCATAGTTGGGCTATATATGTGAATGAGACATGAAGGTAATAGAGAAATCCCCACAAAAAGAGCAGACATGAGAAGATGAGGACAAAAGGAAGTAAATAGGTACCTATATTACGAAGGAGCCAGAGATGCCCGTGAATATGAGCCTAACTAGTAGAGTAGAGTAGAGTAGAGTAGGATAGTAAATAATTGGATGTTATAATAGAATTGACTTTGATATCTTGTGGGGTTTGCATCATCTTGAAATTGGTGGAAATCCAAGTCACATTCAAATGTGTTTGTCCACAATCGTCTTTCTTGATATCATTGCCACTCATGCCCTCTCAATTTTTTATAGCCATATCTGCTTCAACTATAAGTTAATTCATCATTCATTCTCATATATTATGACTTTCCATGTCCCTGTCATAAGGCACCCATGCTGCTAGTTTATATCATTCATGAATGCTAATTACTATTGGTTTGCTGATAATCAAAGTCCGCATTGGTGTATTTTTTTTTTTGGTCAGGTAGACTAATAGCTAAAATTCACGTTATAAGATGAATAAATGGGGTGTCCGGGGTTCGAACCCCGACCCCTGCATATAATAATGCATTGTCCTACCAACTAAGTTATGCTCACGTGACGAATTGGTGTATCTTTATATAAATAGGAGTATATTCCAAAACTAATTAGATTCCTATTTAATTTAGTCAATGGTGCTCCCAAATAGAATGTTGATGTTTTTAAATGCACATGCTTCTGGTCAACAACCAGATAAGCCAAGCGCATGCTGCTACTAAAATATAGCAAGAAAAATAAAAGAAACTTGTATGCATCATATATATTTGGCAATTATTTTTTCTTAAATATTTCTTCACGCGTCTTATTTTTTTAAAAAGTATTATTTATTCAGATTATATAATTCAAACTTATTTATAATGTGAGGAATGCTAGTGTCACACCCTTTAACACACTCCAATAATAAGTTGCTAAGTCACCCTCCTATTACCTGGTAACCGGTTGTCCCTGTTTGTTTGTTTACTCATGTTGTGAAATTTTTTATTTTTATGTTTGGTAAGAAATTATCTTCAACATTCTTAAAGAAAAAATCACAAGTTGTTGTATTCTCCATGGCTTGCTCAATTCGATTCATCTCTCACGGCACTAATAGCAACCATTATCTCTCTCCCAAAATTATATGA
>Ga0228710_1002672_pt1 | contig 28251 bp, 16 predicted proteins | sample MedpolnodulmetaG_FD_177995 | JGI IMG/M metagenome (GOLD analysis project Ga0228710, IMG submission 177995) | Root nodule microbial communities from Medicago polymorpha collected in Santa Monica, California, United States - pink nodules | ecosystem: Host-associated > Plants > Roots > Nodule... | reverse complement strand
ATTTTTTTTTTTTTAGTTTTTTTTTTTTTTTGAGGGGTCTTATGTTTAGTGTTTGTTCACCGCTAGACTCTAGGAAAAAAAAGAAGACATAACCACATATATATTAGAATCACTAAAATAGTATTCATTTTATAACTTTCCACACACGACACCAAAACAAAACACAAAACTCTTAACACAAGAGAACATACAAGATTCCTTGGGGAATTTTAAATGGCTTATTCTAATTCCATAGGTGCTCTTGGACGTCACAAGATATATGCCTATAAACCTTGAGCTTTATCTTTACACATACGTGTCAATTCCACCTTTTAATTGCAAGAAATATTCTCTCGTAAGGTTTGTGTGTCGCCTAAATTAAAAAGAAAGAGTGAATAATAACTTTTTCTTATCTTTTCTACTATCTATATATCCATCACAGAACAAAACCTTCATTGCTTTGTTCTGTTTCTCTCCGGAACTACTTTCTTCTTCCTTGTGTAACAATGGCACTCACACGTGCCACACTCATGCTAGCCATGTCCCTTGCTCTTGTGACATTGTCCATAGCCCAAGCACCCTCCCCTGTATCACTTCCACCAGGAAGCCCAAGCATGAACATGAGTCCAAGCATGAGTCCGAGTATGAGCCCAAGCATGAGCCCAAGCATGAGCATGAGCCCGAGCATGAGCATGAGTCCAAGTATGAGCCCACCTTTCCCTACTGCTGCTTCACCATCTCCAGCTTCCTCACCGTCACCTTCCACCGGAGAATCGATGTCTGATATTCCAGTGGCTTCGAGTCCAAGTAACGCGGTTGTTCACAGAAGCAGCTTTTTCATGCTACCATTCTTTGCTGGTGCTGCACTGCTTCTTGCTTAAACAGAGTTGAGAGTTCTTGATTCAACTTCACGTAAACCAAGTCACTGAGATATGCAATCGTGTATCTTATTTTCTTTTCCATTATAGCTTCTCTATTTTTTTCCCTTTGTTATGTCGTTTAAATAATATTTTAGTGGTTGATATATTGCTCTGTATTTTGTTATTGAATTGTTAGGGAGTAGGGACAGTGGTGACCAAACATTGCAGATGTGTGTATATGTTGGTTTCACTTGTTATATTTTGTAGCATTTTGTAGTTTACTAAATAAGAGAGATTTGGTGACTTCTACTTTTATATTCTAATGTTCAATTTGAGAATTCAGATAATTGATGCTACTTCTATTCTAACGTATAATTAAGTTTCTCAATAAAAACTAATAAAATTATTGGATCAACTTTTTTTGGTGTACCACAAAAGATTATGAATAACTTTTTATCAATTTTCTACATCTTTGAGCTCTCTTAATGACATGAAATACACAATAGTCAAATACCCATTGATCTGCTTCTAGTGGGATTTGGAATTGTGGTTGTATACTTAGAAATAAGAGGAGATCCATTTTAATCACTATTTAGGCACTTATTTAAGCCAAAACAACGCAATTTGTTAAGAGTCGCACATCAGATAAAATATAATATATAAATGAGTTTATAGGTGGAAGATTTTTCTCACGTTACACAAGTCGGGTTTTAAGTGTTGAATTAAGCTCGACATAACCTAAATTTAAGGAAAATGTTTGCTAACTGAACAAGTCGGTTTCGTAGGGTTGAGTTCTAAATTTTAAGGAATTCTCAAGCTTGGAAGTTGAAAATGTTTGTTAACCGAAAACCTTATTTGGTATCTAATTGAAAGAGATAGCAAAATGCTTAATGGGGTTGGTAAGCATAAGATGAACTATTGCGTGTGGTATGAATCCTTAAAAGTGCTAGCTGTTAGAGAACAACATTTGAAAAAATATAGTGATGGTGACGTTGCTTTTGGAGAAGGGAGAGGTGTCATTTTGGAATTTTATTAGTGTAGAAGAAAAGGTTAAAAGTGGAACCGAACGAATTGTGGTGGAAGAATACAAAGAAGATATCGGTGGGTCTTTTATTGCAGCAAATCAACCAAATAGAAAGTGACATGCACATGGTCTCCATGTCTAACAATGTTAACTCAGATATTATAAGGTTGATGCACACAAATGAATGCAAATATGAAATATCCCATTTTTAGAAGTGAAAAAAATGTAAAATTTCTCACAAATGTCCTAAAAATTAAAATGCTAAATAAAATGGACTACAGTATTTTCCTTCAAAAAAATAAAATGGACTACAGTATTTATCATGCAAGAACAAAAAGAATATTTTATGTGTTCTATATTCAAACGCAACTTTTAGAGAGAAATGGCGTGGTGGGTATAAACACTTGTGACAAGTTACATTCAAACACAACTCAAACCTGAGAGGATTGAGGAGGAGAGTGAGTGGATTAAATGAGTATGGAATGTAACGTGTGGACTGTATTTTGTTGATTGCAGTTCTCTAAAAAGGCATAATACTGATAGTGGAGAATAGAAGAGGTGTGGACACACATCTTTGGCCACATTGTTCAATTTTTACAGAATATAATCTTTATGCACAAGTAACAAACAATAGACATTCGATTATGCCAAAAGTTAAAAGAATATATTCGTTTATGATCATAATATACAAAGAATGCAGTAGCAGTACCACTCCAAATAAAGCATTAGATTCTATCACAATTCACAACGACTTGTATATTATAAATTATACTTCTCCACGTGTCTACGTTTTTCCATATTTGTTACTACTTTACAAAGGGATCATGAATTCATAATCAACACTAAACAAATCGATTTAACTGAAATTATTGATAGAATATTCGATATACTCACACATTAAGAAAACGTATTTTTTTTTGTTGAGCAAATTAAGAAAACGTACTTGTCAAATTAATAATTAGGCACGGAAATTCCACCTCATGTTGTAAGATTTTTCTATTAGCTTTTTGCTTTCTGACTATTATTATTCTCTCTTTTTGAAGACCGGGTGTAAAGATCTGCAAACACAAATACAAAAGTTGTGTTTTAAGCAAGTCCATATTCCACTTCAGAATACCTTTTGAGTTCTTGGACGGCAACACAATTAGGATGTTAGTAATTCACAATGATGCATTTGCACTTCTAATTATTTGCTTAAAATGAAACTTCAAAATACTCTATGTTCTTCTCCCTTTCATTGATTGATTAAAAAGTTTGTTTAAGAAGCCAAAATGGAATATAAGAGTCCTGCTAACAAATGTCGCAATGACATTGTTTAAGGAATACCAAAAAGAAATTGTCTTTAAAATTCAATCAAGCAGATGTAAAAGTTATAATCACACAATTTTCTATGTAAAAGTTACTAGTACTTTTGATCGCTTAAACAATGCTCTTAGGGTTCTTGTTAGCATTTTCCATATATTAACGCCAAGGAGAGATTAATAACTATGAGGACATTTTTTGGGGTCAAAAGATAGCAAGTGAGTTGATTTCCAGTTTTCTGCCCTTGACTAAGAAGATTATTTAAATGATGCTCCCACTTAGGTTGCTCTCAGCTCAAGCCTAAAGAGCCAGCCACTTAGGTTGCTCCCACTTATATGATTATTTTTCACATCCATTTTGAACTAAACATGCCCTTCTAATTGTTTTATTTTTTTTCCTTCCAAAATACCATCTCCTCTCAAAAATTAAATTTCAAAATAGGTTTTTCCCAACCTGTGAAATGTATCAGAATTTAAATTCCAAAACAGTTAACATGATTCAAGAACTCAACATTACTTCGTATTTATATTTCCAGAATGTGATGAAGTAAAATTCAGTAAAATTAAATACTTCATTGTATTTCAAAAATGAGATTCCAGTAATGTTTTCTTGTATTTCAGAATTATAATTCCAAAACAGTTGATATCCTTGTAAGTTATAACACCATAGAAGAATGTTTGCAACAAAAAAGAGAGAGGAAGGGTGATGTAATAGTAATTCACCCACAAAATTTAAGCTAGTATACCCACCAACTTAAACCCCCTTGGACCTTAAGCCTTAAGACCTGTTTGTTTGAACGTAGAGAAGGAAGAGATTTTAATATAGGGGAAGGGAAGGGAGAGGAGAGGTGAGAGATTTAAAAATATTGTTTGGTTCGACAAGGGAAGAGATTTTAATGGGATTATTAAGTCCAAATTTTAAATAAATATTCTCTCCCCTCTAAATCCTTCACTTTTGGGGGAGAGCTAAAGTTGACTAATGAGAGATTTTACTCCCATCCCCTCCCTTCCCTCCAAAATATAGAACCAGGCAACTAAAATTTGAAATAGATCCTCCCCTCCCCTCCATTTCACTCCCTCCAACCAAACAGACCCTTGCCCAAGTATCTTTTGCTGTATTATTTCTAAATTTTTCTTGGGACTAGATAATAAAATGCTACAATAGCAATTCCTAAATACCTGTCATCTAATGCTAATTAGTAATTCTATTTAATGTGTCGAATCAGATGAACATGTCCCTATACTATCTCCAGTAATTCGTAGGTAACCCATTAGCAGGGGCACTTGTAGGAACAACACCCAAAAAAATTAAGGGGTATCTCAAGGTTTAGGGGAGCCCCTTTAAGCTTTAACGTGCAAGCAATTCAATAAGTATATTAGTATTATTATTCTGAACCTACTTTCTTCTTTGTTTTCTTCGGCACTCAAAACAATCAGTACATGGCAACATATTTCTAATTCTACCTGAAGAACTAGCTTCAAGTTTGCTGGGTGGAACTTTCAGCTCCTTCACTAGTATCTGCCGAAGCTTCTCATTTTCCTCCACAAGTTCTTCAATCATTTGCTGGTGTTTCAAAACCTATAACCATAGGAAAAAATAAATAATAGAAACTAATGAACCAGTGCAAAAAAATCAACAAGAAGTATGTACTCTAGTTTTAAGATTCCAAGCCTATCAGTGTTGAGGACAAAATGGAAAATTACCATCTGAAGTAATTTGTTCTCTGTGATCAAGCGTCCAGCCTGCAATGTATCTTAAATATCAGAATTTCATATAGTATTTGAGTAATTCAGAAAAAACTCACAAAAGAGGAAAGGGGGGTGAGGGAAATAATATAGATAAATGAAACAAAATATGCATATATATTGGTCAAACTGTGCAATTTTGTCATGCAGTACACTTTATAATTATAAAAATCATTTCATAATTTGTAAAGAATAACAAGACATCTAAGAACAAATGCACAAGTTGTGTACCCAAATACCACAGTTAATCACCAAAAAGTATATAAAGAAACAAACAGTATTTAATCCTCGTTTAAAATTGTCACACAGTTTAACAACAGACAATGCATACAGGAAGAGGATGTGTGCAAACTAATTGAAAGATTGTGATACTTATTCCTCTCAGCAGATAACCATATATTTCCAGTCTCAACAATTTAAACAGCTTCAGTAACTCAAATAGAACCTTGTACTTAATTTTTTTTTAGACTGAGGGGTTTAAAAACAAATACCAAACAAATGTGATATTTGAAACACGGGAGAAATAGACAAATAGAGATGTGTTATCAACACAAAATGTTCACATATTGTTTTCAGGATTGCAGAGTGTTTAAATCTATTTAAAAAATATATATTCTAGTGAATGATGCAACATTCCCCTGTTTTGGCCCAAAACCAAGCTCATAGGGAGAGATGGGGTTTTCTTTAACACCCAGGATACCGTTTTGAAAAAAATAACAATACTACCCAGCCAACATAACCAACTCCTCCATCCTTTCTACCCACCATACCAGCAGCACCACCACAATAGCAGCCATTGCGGCTAGCGATTGCTGTTCCGAGATTCCATTATCGCCGAATCCCCAACATATCTATTCATGAGTTTTTTGGCAATTTTACAAAATATTACTTTGGAAAACCAAACACTTCTGGAAAAGTATGCAAGAATCAAATTATTCCTAGGAGCCGTGATACAAGTCAAATGGCATGAAGCCCTTTGGAGGCTACTTTGCCTGAATTTTAGCCTACCTTCCCATCTCCACACTACGAGTTGGAACTTGGACCTCCCTTATAGCCCTAAAAAATCCTCATTCCAAATGGAAAATGGTTTCTGCAGTCTATATCTTCTTTCAATTATCAATACAGAATGCAAAATCTTTGAATTCATCCATTTATGTGAAGCATAAAGTGTGCGAAAGTTCCAAGTTAAAAATTATTTTCAAAATTCTATATGTCTAAAAGTAAACCCTGTGCTTTAATGATCAGAAGAAAAGGCAGCAATATTTAGTTGTCATGAATGAAAATGAGTAAATGAGAGCTTACTGATTCACTGGGTCCTCCTCCTTCTCCCTTCAACAGTGGATTTTGCAGAAAATTGTTAAGAACCTTCTCAGTTCGACTGCCATATGTAGAGTCAACTAAAGTGTCTTTTATGGCAGTTTTATCAAAAGCCAAACCAATATTCATTGGTTGAGACCCTGTTAGACCTTGAGATAACTGATCAGCTGATTTAGTTGCTAACTGTGTCACGCTTCCAGAACTGACTGCACCTGTGGCACTTTGTAAGGATGCTGGCAATGCAACCGGATTAAACGGTAAACTAGGAGTAATTCCAAACTTCATCATCATCTTTGTCATTGTCATCTAGGAAATTAAAGTATTTAAACATGAGATACATAAAAGGCAGAGAATAAAAGACAATACTTTTCAAATGAGAAATTTCACATACTACGAGACAGGATTGAATTTGATTCAACACCCCAGGTTTCACAGCAAGGCCTGTCATAATAATAATAAAGAAAAAACTCAGCTACAAGCTGAAGAATGTTCACAAGACATGGAGAGTCTTTGTCAACTGAAATAATCAAACATAATCCACCCATATGAAGTGATAAAGATAATATGGAGAGGATGGTATAGGAGTAAATAAATGATAACTAATTTTCATAGAAGATCAGCACTTTAAGTCTGCAGTATCCAGAGATTTAGGCATGCTGTGGTTGTGGCACCCTTACAACATCTTCTGCTTCAACATTTTTATTCTTTAGTGTACAAAGCACACAAATATATAAGTTTACAATTTAGCTTTTTAATATACAGTGCAAGGAAAGCTAGCTAAAAAAATCATTCCCACACCGAAAACATACAAATATATAAGCATACAATTTAGTTTTTACAATGTAGCCTACCACGCCGAAAACCATTTTCATGTAGTTCATAACTAATATGTATCTATAATACACAGGAAAGCTAGCTAAAAAATCATTCCACAAAAACCTGCCTCCTGGGAAGATTTCAATATTATCTGAGATATTTTCCTAAATGATCTAGAAAAAATCGTAAGAACTAAAAAACATTGTCAATAGTGCCACAATTGATAGATTAATAATTCAAAATATCCCTATTTACACTAACAGTTACAAGAATAAACACAAAAAAAAGCAAAATGGTGGAACATTGGCATAGAATTGAAAAATTTACCAGCTCCAAAACCATGACCGAAACCAACTCCACATCCAACACCCACTTCAATATTCTTAGCTCCAATCTTCCTCAACTATATGAAAAACAAGTATTTAATAAAATAAAATAAAAAGAGAAACAAAACAATAACATTAATAAAATGTGTTACTTACAGAAGTATTAACATGCCTGCTAACACCAGAAAATGCATCAGTTGCACCTCTAGTAGCAATCATAACTTGATTCAGCATCGGTATTGCACCTACAAAAAATTTCATAATAAGATAAGAATTTCACTAAAATAATATTATAATTTGAATAAGATTAGTATTATAAAAAAGAGATACATGGTTTTTTTCCGAAGTCCATGGTAATGTGAATAAGGGAAAGGAAAGTAGTACCTAAATTTAAAGGGCGTCCAACACCGATACCAACTCCACAACCGATTCCAAAACCAGTAAATACTTGACCAACTTTCAAAGTAAATGGATTCGAAAATCGAATTTCATTTTTGTTTTCCATTCCTCGACACTCTTCTCTTTTATTTCTTGTTTAAGCTAATTGTTGAGGAGCATCGTATTCTTAGAACGTGGCGGTTACACTCAAGCTTGAATTGAATCTATGGAAGAATCAAATTTCTCAGGATGAACTACTGGATCAGGCTTATTCATTTTGGGCTTATTCATATAACTTTAGCCCATAACATTTGATTTTGCAAGAATGTTTATGGGAAAATAAAATAAAAATTATTAAAAGAATTTGTGTAATTTATTATCATTATTATTATTATTACACTTACAAATATCATGTGTATCAAATAAATGTTGTCTATGACTGCATGCCTTTGATTTTAATTTTTGATAATACAGTTCAAGGTTTAGAATTTATGATAGATTACATTTTAACGTGGTGAAGTTATAATCACAAAACAAGCATTCTTCTCTAGACATGGGACTATCATAACGTGTGCATCAGCAACCGATCCAATCCAACAAGAAACATTAATAGGCTTATTATCTTCATGAAAAACTACCTCGTTCACTCCAAAATCATTCCATGATGTAATGCAAATAATTTGATTCTTAATGCCCAATTGATTCAAAGTGTATCCACTCTTTGTGACAGTTTCTACCTCAATAACCTCCAAGGATTCTTTAACAACCAAAGTGAAACTAGAACCAATTTTTGTGTCTAGCTTTTGTTCCACTTCTTCAATGCAAAACACGGCTAATTCCCTCCACAATTCTTTGCTGAATTTTACATCCTTAGTAGTGATTTTGAATACAACACTTTGAACTCTGTTTTTATTTTGAGTATGGTTGATTAAGTCCTCTGATGGGAGAAAATTGTAATTTTTTAGACGAGGGTAGTTAAATATGGATGTGTTAATTTCTTCATTTGAGGTTGAAGGTAAACATGTTGTGTATTTGTGCCCATTTATTAAGGAATTTTTTGTGCACCAAAACCTCTGCCAAGAGGAGGCTACAACTAATGCCGATCGAGTATCCTCCACATTTGAAGTTTGTCACCTGAGGAAAAAATCACATCTACAGATTAAATTCAAAATTTCAACTTGAAACATTCAAATATATAATTATTTTCCAAAATTACATTTATGGATAAACATACAACAAATTTGACTTTGAATACATTTTTTTTAATATAGTTGTGAACTAAATTTACAAAAATGAAGTAAAAACAAATATGAACAAATATTGCCTGAACATAAAAGAGGGGAGAGAATTGAGGAAATTGGCCATCAATTTCATTCCAGAAAACAAGCTGAGCCTCATGATCATCATCATGTTCGTTTTTATTCGACTCAAGGAACTCAGATAAGCTTGTAGGGTAATGAGCCTCTAAGAGTCGAATTCCAGGATCATTAGACACAATTTCCAATCTTGTTATGCCCCTTTTTTGGACTCGGCCAGCTAGTAGAGGATGATCCAACAAGGCCCTAGCTAGTAGCTAGTGACTCCACAATCCAACCAGTTAAAGACCGATCATGATCTTCCTCTTCAACCTTCTCATAGTACAATACCATTTCGTAGCATCCCTCAATTGTCCTCTTTGTTTCATCATTGAATAGAGTTTGACAAACTTGTCGTGGTTCGGTTATTTTAACTGGTGACACACCTGTCACAGCTATAATTTGTGAGCTCTGGCTTTGGGAGCCAACATTGCATTGCACATGATCCATTAATCTTTTTGGTAGTTCGAACTCGAATTAAGTTACTCAATCTGCATGGGAAGTATTTATAAGGAAAAAAAATATATTACGTATAAACTATAAACAAATAAAATACTATAGTTTACATAAGAAAAAATTATTTGGCGGTTATGCACATCTTTCATTGAGAAAAACTCGTTAAGTTTAAAAACACCCAACTTTCCAAGTCCAAGGAGAATGGCTCGTTACTAGGCATGAATATGGTAAACCACGTGATGAAATTTTCTTAATTGAACCGTTGCAAAACAAATTTGCAATTGAGGATAGGATCTCTCTTTACGGAACATGATCATCTTCAGACCTTTATGCAAAACTGTCAACAGAAAAGCATTTAATTTTGTGGTGCATTGATCCCACTACCGAACCTTAATTGCTTCCACCGCAAGAGCAAGACCCATCATTGTCAATAATAATAATCAAATTATAAACTTGAAGTAATATTAATTTGTGTTTGGATTCAAATCCTTCTTTCACAATGTTGGATTCCTTTACTTGACTAGACCAACATGTTTAGATTAAAATAAAGATTACGGTTGAATATGTTTTTTTCCCTCTAAAATACTCAAACTTTTCATTTTAATTTTTTTAAAAAATTTCTTCGATTTTTAGTCCATCAAAAGTTTTTTATCATACTTTTGGTCTTTACTTTTAAGTTAGATTATGTCTATTCTTTGTATTTTTGAATGAGTTTTTGCAAAAATATTTAGAATATTATACGAATCATTCCAAAAAAAATTTAATTTTTTTAACAAAACATCAATTAAAAATGAATTTTAAGCGCAAAAAACATAAAAATTCATATTTAATTAATCTCTTATTAAAAAAATAAACTTTTATAAAAGAGAGAGTTCTATAATGTACTAAACTTGGTTGCAAAAAAATATTAAAATTTCGAATCATACACATAAATTGACTTAAAAGTAAGGACAAAAAATAAGGATAGAAAACTTTTGGGTGAGTAAAAGTCGAAAAAAAAAAAATTATGAAGACAAATGAAAAGTTTAAATATTTCAAAGGACCAAAATCATAATGTAAATATAAGAGAAAATTGTCTAAAATTTATCATAAAATAATTGTACAAATCTCATTTATATATAATTATGAAGTGTTTAACTTTTTCTTTACATTGACCACTGACTTTTATGAGTTCCTATAGCAGCCATTGACGACACACTCTGACTGTTATATGTTCCTATGGCAGCCATGGCCCTGTGCTGTTTCACCAACCACCAAGGCGTTCTTGAAATATGTCCGACCCCATGTGGCAAATATGTACATTGTCCAAAGCTGAACACACAACACACTTGAAGATCATGGCTACAACATTCTCGTCTTTTATGTTTCTTAAACGAATTCCTACATCATTGCCTTGTCGTACCAGAATTGGATCCCTACGACGATATTCCAAATTAACAATCAAGGCTCAATCTTCTCATGTCCGAAAGGAACATGTTGTAATCGTGGGTGGTGGGATAGCAGGCCTTGCAACTGCTCTATCCCTTCACAGGTTTCAACTCTAGTTCCTCAATCATTTCTTTATTATTTACCATCATCACTCTGATAATAACACTTTATTTATCGTTGATCGTGTTGAATTTCCAGGCTTGGTGTTCGGTCATTGGTACTGGAACAATCTGAGTCACTTAGAACTGGTGGAACTTCACTCACCCTTTCCAAAAATGGGTGGGGTGCTCTTGATTCAATTGGAGTAGCAAATTATCTCAGAACTCAATATTTAGAAATTCAAGGGTAATTTAATTCGTTACTTTTTTATTTTTATCACTTGCCTTGTTGTAAAATTCTTATATCAGCTGAGCTTGAGCTGGTTCATAAATTCGGCTGTACAGGATAGTGCTGAAATCTGAGGATGGAAAAGAACTACGTGCTTTAAATTTCAAAGAAAAGGACGTAAGGTATATAATTATAATATGGTCAATAATATATGTTGTGTGCATAGGATGGCCTCTTATCTTAGATATTTATCATTTATCATTATTGGTTTTTGTTCCGGTACAACAAAAAACTCTACATTGCTTAGGAATTGAGACCAAGAGGAGTCTTATCAACACTCTCTTTCTAACAATTGAGACTAATAGAAGTGTTATAGACATTCTCTTTCTAACACTCATTTGTTAGGTGAAACTCATGTGAGTCCTACATTTTAAAAATGGATTTCAATTGAAGTGGTTAGACTCACATGGCATGGGTTTCACCCAACAAAAGAGTGAGTGTTAGGGAGTGTGTAAGAAAGAAAGACAAAAATCAGAAGGTTTAGACGTTTAGTAAAGTTAATTTATAAACAGCAGTCACACTCTTCAACTACCGATGCACCTTTTACAAAAGACAAATATCCTAGGGTTTTTACAACTCCAAAAAGGACAAGACCTCGAAAATGTGGTTATAGCGCGAAACATTGACGCGCCACATAGGAGTCGAACTTATGCCATGTTGGAGGTCTAACATACCTTTTAGCCTTTTAGCATCAACTAGGAGCTACTGTTCCAGTAGACTACAAAACCTCCCATTGCCTGAGAATCAAGGCTAAGGACAATTTATAAATGATACCCTAAACCTACCAAGACGCCTTTTACAAAGCACAATACTTTGAAAATGTGGCTTGGGGTCAGAATAGTTTAGTCATTGTTACATTGTTGGTTAAATATTTATGAAATGTATGGGCTATTGTGCAGCCAAGAGGTGCGTGCAGTGGAGAGGAGGGTACTTTTAGAAACCTTGGTTGGACAACTACCTCCGGATACCATTCAATATTCTTCACAGTTGGTCAAGATTGAAACAAGTCCAAATGGGGATACCTTCTTGGAATTCTTGGATGGGTCTAAAATACTTGCAAAGGTTAGTCATTGACTCATTGTAATTTATGGTGTGTTTGATATTGAAATTTACTCATTCAACTGTGATTTTATTTTTACCAAACTTAGTTGAAAAAACAATTAGATTTTGTGTCAAATGTGTTTAAACACGATTCTGATAAAAAAAAAATTAAGCTAAGCACACACATGATTGGTTATGACTTTAAAAACATAGTGCACAAAAGGATCTTACAAACATAATGGCCAATCATGAAGCTCTGGTCCTAAAAACTGCTAACAAATTAGGCTTAATTGCAATTTTAGCCCCCTAACTCTTCCAAAGTTGCGATTTTGGCCCCCTAAGAAAAAAAACTACAAAACAGATTTGCAACTGTAGCAGTTTTGGCCCCCAAGGCTGATATTGACTCGGTCTACGTTGAGGTGGCACCCTAATTGAGGTGCCACATGTTTTTTTTTTTTTGCCTTGGGGGGCCAAAACTGCTACAGTTGCAAAACTTATGGGCTGTTTTGTAGTTTTTTTCTTAGGGGCCCAAAATCGTAACTTTGAAAAAGTTAGGGGGATAAAACTGCAATTAAGCCAACAAATTAATTTCATGTCTCAACAGATTGTAATAGGGTGCGACGGCATTCGATCGCCGATAGCTAAGTGGATGGGATTTTCTGAGCCAAAGTACGTTGGTTATTGTGCGTTCCGTGGACTTGCATCCTATTCAGATGGACAACCTTTTCAACCACGGGTGAATTACATATATGGAAAAGGGTTACGTGCAGGATATGTTCCTGTTTCTCCAACCAAAGTCTATTGGTTTATCTGCTTCAATAGTTCATCTCCAGGTTCTTACTTCTAACTCCATACGTAGTTAAATTACTTAGTCTATTGTTCAATGAAAAATAGTTGAGTTCAATGGCAGGTCCTACAACAACCGAGCCATTGGTGCTAAAGAAGCAAGCTCAGGATCTACTAGAAAACTGGCCTCCAGAGCTACTGGACATAATAGATTCTACGCCGGATGACACTATAATCATGAATCCATTGATGGATCGATGGCTTTGGCCATTGATAAGTCCACCTGTTTCTAAAGGTAGAGTTGTACTTGTTGGAGACGCTTGGCACCCAATGACTCCAAATATTGGACAAGGAGCTTGTTGTGCTCTTGAGGATGCAGTGGTTCTTGCAAAAAAGCTTGCTACAACCATCAACTCTGATGACGCTTCTATCGAAGATGCTTTTAGATCATATGGCAATGAAAGATGGTTGCGCATATTTCCAATAACCATACTGTCAAACCTCGTGGGTTCGATTTTGCAGTGGGACAACCCGCTAGTGTGTTATGTTAGGAACAATATTGTCAGGGACAGAGCCAGGAAAAATAGTTAAGGGTGGCAAAAATGTAACACATATTTTGGTTTGAAATAACTCATTTTAGTTTAAAAAAATTATTAAATGCATCAGCATTTTTTTTAATAGTCTCAATTTCATTATAAATATTTCATTTGAGCTGCGTACGGTTCTTGCGAAAATAATCACTCATGTTGATTTCAATGATAAAATAAGTTACATTTATTATATCATTCTTATTAGTGTAGTTTTTTTTAAGAGGTTATTAGTGTAGTTGGTATGAGATATAATAAATAATGCTATATCAGTGAGAAAAATACTTAATGTTTCATTTGTAGTTTAAAGTAACAATTAGTTTGAGTAATAGAAATATTATTATAAATGAAACTGTTATAATGATGCCTTATTTTTGTTCTTTGAAAGAAAGAAAAAGGTAATCAATTTTCTAAGGTGAATTTTATGAAGATTTATATATTTTTATAATAATACTATGATGATGTCTTATCGAAAAGAGTGAGTATAAATGTCTTGGATAGATCACATAGAAGGAGTGTGTAAATGTAATAACTCCTGAAATTTTAACATCGTAAATTTGGATGATTAACATAAGTGCCTAGTTCTCTAAAAAAAAAAGTGCCTAGCTCTGTGGGGGGATATATAAGTTTCAATATCATATTCATATACTCATATATTTTTTGCCTTTGAGGTGGCGAGTGCCCCTAGTTCTATGTACTTAGTTCCGTCCCAGAATATTGTCATACCTAAGCTAGCAAGGCTTCGTCCATTGCTGGAGCACACTAATTTTACTACCGAGAGTCTACAAAGATGAAAACCAAGGTTGACACAAGGAAAGACATTATTGTGATGTCAAGAGTTAAGGAATTTCACTATTTTCCCTACCGTATGTACACTTGAATATATAAACTATTTTATCAAATAAGTTAAATGTGTGAGCTATGGCTTTGGGAGCCAACATTGCAATGCACATAATCCATTAAGTTACTCAATCTGCAGGGGAAGTATTTACAAGAAAAAAATAATTTGCATTACGTACAAACAAATAAAATACCATAGTTTACATAAGAAATGATTATTTGGCGGTTATGCACATTTTCATGGAGAATAACTCGTTAAGTTTAAAAACACCCAACTTTCCAAGTCCAAATGAGAATGACTCGTTAGTGAGCATGAGTAAGGGAAACCCCGTGAAACTTTCTAACTTGATGAAAGGATCCCTCTTACGGAACATAATCATCTTCAGGACTTATGCAAAAGCAAAACCGTCCACCAAAAAGCATTTAATTTGGTGGTGCATCGATTCCACTACGGCACCTTAATTTCTTCCACTACACCCATCATTGTCAATAGTCAAAGAGCATGCTGTATAGCTCAAAAGGGATAATCACGAACTCATAAAAAATAAAAACTAACAAATCAAAATACATTGTTTGGTCTTTGGTATGATACATGAAGGTTTGGCGGAATACACACAAGTCAATGAATAATGATACAATGAAAACATCTTAGATGTGCTTGTGATAGATCTGTGTGCGATTCATTCATGACAAATAACCTTTTTCATAATCAAATTATAAATTGAGTTGTTTATAAGGCCAAACTCAATCGGCAATGCCGACATTGTGTATTCATCAGATATCGAACTCATAACCTGTTTCTATATGCGTTTTAGAAGGTGTTTATCACTTCGTCTATAAATGAAACAAAAAAAATTATAAACTGTGTAAGATCCCAACACACGTCACACACATATCAAAAATACATTTATTTCATGATGTGTTTGATATCACGGTAAGTATGTTACAATCAGGGGCGGTTTCACCGCCCAGCGACCCCGGACAGTCGCCCGGGCTCGGTCGATCATTTTTACACATTAGACTCAACCCAAAAGCTCATTAACACGCTTACAAAAAAAAAAATTGGGCAAAATCTGAAAAATTCTTACACACAAATAGGTCTCGGAAAGGACATTTACCTCCTAATTTTATTTAGCACACTATTGACGGGTTCATCTCTCTTATAGGTCGAGATTTCTATTGTTTTGTTTTTTGACACTTTAAAAATTCATAATTAATTTGTTGTTTGTCGAAAATTTATAAATTGTTTATGTAAAGCCATATTTTAATGTTCTTAACCCGCCTCTAAGAAATCATGAAAAAATTCAATCTCTCGATTGCATTTTTGGACTTCGCGTTATAAATAATAAAAATCTCGAATTATATGGTCATAATACATGTTATTTAATTACATGGACAATTTTCAGACTTCACGTAAATTACATGGTCAATTTCAATTAATAACTCTATTTTAAATTGTACTTTTGTTGATAAAATGATAAACCTTTTTTTATTTCGATTTATGATTGTTTATATATTCTGTCACCTATGAATTTGCAATAATTTTTTTTTTCCTGACTCTATAAATTTCCTGACTCCGCCACTGGTTACAATCACGGTGATTCACTATGATTTTGCCGAACCTGCAAAATGTAGCTTTAGAAAAATCACCATGATGTTAGTACACCATCCGTGATACCAACATAGGCTACATTGACAAATGTTTGATATGTATTTTCAAAACAAATTTTCTTTTTAAAATCTCCCCAACGAATGTCCATGGTCACTCTGCTTGACTTTTTTTCTTCTTTTTTGTGTTGACTCATTCTTCCAACACATGGGCCTTTTCACGAACCACCAAGGCCCTATTGATGTCCGAGATGCCCATTGTTCAACCACCACAAAACAAAGAAAGTTACTCTTGGAGCTTCCGAAATTTCTCTTTTTCTTTCCCGGGTGACACTTGAGTGTCATTCGACTATCCAACGGTAGTTAAGTATCGATTAACATTTTTTAAATCTGTTTAACTGATTTAAAAAGTTTATCTTTATCCCAACTACATTTGACTGTTACAGGAGATATTTTGGTCTTTCTAGGATGGTTGTGAGAAAAAAATGAAAATTGTTGTATACACTTTTAGTTTGGTTGAGAAACACATATAAATTACTCAAATGTCCTATCGGCAGTTAACTGTCGAAATTCAATTTGCCGAGGAGCAAAGCCATGAACGATTCCCACTTCTTCTGATTCTAATTCTTCTTCTTGTTAGTAATTGTACCATGGCTTCAACATCTGATTCCTGGTATGAGTTTGTGGAGCATGATTTTGGAGATGACGTGGTTGATTTCAAAGGGAATGTATTACGTTTCAGATCTAAAATAAAACCCATAATTTTTTTTTGAATCTTTTCATCTTTTCAGATGAAGTTTCATATCTAAAATCAAAAACCCAGAATTTATTAAATCTATTTATCTCTTCATCTCTTTCAAGCTAAGTTTAAAATATGGCTTGATTCTCTTTGTCCCATTGTAAATCTCTTTTATTTGATTCAATTGGTTCAATGAAAACGACATTGGAATAGAATTCCAACTCTATCACATATGAAGTATGCTTTTTGTTGTTTTGCTGGGTAATACTGAGATGATGATGATGAATAAGAAAACTAAAGATGGCCATTAATGGAGTACAGTATAAAGAAGAAAGCAAAATACTTGTTGCTGTTCTCGCAGATGGATGAAATAACTCCACGGCACTTAAGTGCCGAGGAATGAAATTAAATTTCGGCAGTTAACTGCCGCCGGTTAATTTCCGCGGCAGTTAACTGCCGAGGGGGCATTTGAGTAATTTATATGTATTTCTCAACCAAACTAAAAGTGTATACAACAATTTTCAAAAAAAATAGAAGCCATAGTAATTTTCCAAAACAAAACGTACCCACTACCACTAGACACTAGTTTATGTGGCCCAAAGCTGAACACACAATCTCTCCACCACTCAACGGTAATACCTGTAGCTAGTAGCTACTATCAAACACAATCTGAATTGAACATGTCCATGGCTACAACAACCTCGTCTTTTATGATTCTTAAATCTCCAACTTGTCATACCAGAATTGGATCTCTCAGAAGTTCCAAATTAATCAAGGCTCAATCTTCAGTCCAAAAGGAACATGTTGTCATTGTGGGTGGTGGCATTGCAGGCCTTGCAACTGCTCTATCCCTTCACAGGTTTCAACTCTATCTCTCAATCTCTTCATTTTCTACCATCACTTTCATCATGTTGAATAACATCTTATTTGTACCCGCTTGTGTTGAATTCTCAGGCTTGGTGTTCGGTCTCTAGTGCTGGAGCAGTCAGAGTCACTTAGAACAGGTGGAACTTCACTCACCCTTTTCAAGAATGGGTGGAGTGTACTTGATTCAATTGGAGTAGCTAATCATCTCAGAACTCAATATTTAGAAATTCAAGGGTAATTTAATTCGTTATTTTTTTTTTTAATCACTTGCCTTGTTGCCCAATGCATATATTAGCTGAGCTTGAGCTGGTTCATAATATCAGCTGTACAGGATGGTGGTGAAGTCTGAGGATGGAAAAGAACTGCGTGCCTTCAATTTCAAAGAAGAGGATGAAAGGTATATAATTATATACGGTCCATGATAACTTTGATAATAGCTATGAAGCACTAACACTTCTGATTGAAGATGTGTTGACACATGTTGTCAAATACTAACACGGATACATGACACCGACTATATGATGTGTTAGTGTATTATTAGATGTTGGTGCTTGATATAATAGTCTCTCATCTTAAATATTTTCACTATTGGTTTTGTCATTTTTTTTTTTCCTCCTTCCAAAGAGCCTAGCGGCAAAACTCGCACACATTAAGTGTTAAGAAGTGAGAAATTGTGGGTTTGAACTCACGGCCCCGAAATCCATGCAGTATTTTATCATCCGAGTTGTACTTATGGGATGTTATTGGTTTTGTCATTGTTACACTATTGTTGGTTGAATATTTATGAAATGCATAAGGGGTATTGTGCAGCCAAGAGGTGCGTGCAGTGGAGAGGAGGGCACTTTTGGAAACTTTGGCTGCTCAGTTGCCTCCTGATAGCATTCAATATTCTTCACGGTTGGTCAAGATTGAACCAAATCCAAATGGGGATACCTTATTGGAATTCTTGGATGGGTCTAAACTAGTTGCAAAGGTTAGTCATTGTAATTTATGGTGTGTTTGGTGTTGAAAGTTACTTATTCAACCATGATTGTATTAGTATTTACAAACTCGGTTGACAAAACATTTGGTTTCTGTTCCAACTGTCTTTAAACATGATTCTGATAAAAAAAACCATACTATTTAGCTAACCACATGATTGGTTATGACCCTGAAAACATACTGCACAAAAGGATCTTACAGACATAATATCAATTGCCAATTCTGAAGCTTTCGTCCTAAAAAGTCTTAACAAATTGATTCCATGTCTAAACAGATTGTAATAGGGTGCGACGGAATTCGATCACCGATAGCTAAGTGGATGGGATTTTCTGAGCCAAAGTTTGTTGGTCATTGTGCTTTCCGTGGACTTGCCTCCTATTCAGATGGACAACCTTTTCAACCACGGGTGAATTACATCTATGGAAAAGGGTTACGCGCAGGATATGTTCCTGTTTCTCCAACCAAAGTCTATTGGTTTATCTGTTTCAACAGTTCATCTCCAGGTTGTCACTTGTTACTAACAAGTCCATGTATGGTTAAATTACTGAGTTTATTGTTCAAATGAAAAATAGTTGAGTTCAATGGCAGGTCCTAAAACAACCGAGCCATCGGTGCTAAAGAAGCAAGCCAGGGATCTAGTGGAAAACTGGCCTCCAGAGCTACTAAACATAATGGATTCTACGCCGGATGACACTATAATCAGGACTCCGTTGGTGGACCGATGGCTTTGGCCATCAATAAGTCCACCTGTTTCTGCAGGTAGAGTTGTACTCGTTGGTGACGCTTGGCACCCAATGACTCCAAATCTTGGGCAAGGAGCTTGTTGTGCTCTTGAGGATGCAGTGGTTCTTGCTAAAAAGCTTGCTGCAGTAATTGATTCTGATGACGCTTCTATCGAAGATGCTTTTAGATCATATGGCAATGAAAGATGGTCGCGTATATTTCCACTAACCATACGGGCAAACCTTGTGGGTTCGGCTTTGCAGTGGGACAACCCGCTGGTGTGTTCTGTTAGGAACAATATTGTCATACCTAAGCTAGTAAGGCTTGGTCCATTGCTGGAGCACACTAATTTTACTACCGAGAGTCTACAAAAATGAAAAACAAGGCTGACACAATGAAAGACATTGTTGTGATATCTACAGTTAGAGAATTTCATCTCTTCTCGATCCATTTCACTATTCTCCCCACCCTATGTATACCTGAATATATACACTCTATTCAATGAATGTAAAGAGAAATACTATGTTCATTATAGGATATAAACTTAATCTAGTATTGAATTTTCCATACTTAGATACGTACAGCTAGTGCTTATATAAATTATATGGTCTTTTTCCTCTTTATTTAGCCTAATGATTGGCTTGCCGAAAATGACTGTGCTTTTACCTATCATAGGAGATTTAACCTAGTTGCTATGAAGCAGTGATGATAAAATTGTTTAAAATGACCGTTTTTCTCAGAGGATGGAGTTCAATTTCCATCGAAACAGTGGTAAAATAGTTACAGATGCACTAGTAATATGAGTTTTCATTCTGATATATAAAAAGCAATCAAGTTATAATAATACAATAAAAATAGAAGAGTGATTCTGAAACAAAAAACATAGAAACCAATCTATTGTTACACAAATTTCCATCTAGATTCCAGTGATATAGTAGTTACAAATACAACACAACATAATTTTGCTTCTTTCTATATTTGTTTATCATTAAATTGATCAACACAAACAATCTAGTCCTCTTATGCTGAAACTATGCATCCATTATCAAATTATGTAATCTGAAATAACATAAGCAAAAATTAGAGCAGTTAGCAAATAAGGCAGTTTCAAACCAATCAAAAACTGAAAATCTAAAAAACAGAAGAGAACCTTAGTAGGGGAAGAGAAGAACCAGAGGATGATAGCACAAAGAAGAACAAGAAGAGGGATAAGATGAACTGCTTTCTGGGCTGATCTGATATGAGAGAGTTCCTTCTTTGCAACGTGGGAGAGAGGATCGTATGCTGGTAGTAGGTGTTGTTGTTCTGTCTCCATGTTTGTTTCTATTTTCTTGTCATGTGTGAATTATGATTATTCTTCAAATCCTTTCAAACCACTCCAACTAATTTAGTTCGCTGGCTTTTCTATTTCTTTTCTCACTATTTCCTGTTTCTCTTTTGGACTTTTTCTACTGTTCCGCCGACATTATCTGTTGTGTTTGTGCAAGCAGGGGATTTTGTTTTGGTACAATATCATAAAAAGATTTTATTCCCAAAAATAAATATGCTAATTTTGCTATTTTTTGTTTTTAATAATATTTTTTTGACAGATTTTGTTTTTAGTCTATGTCATTTTGTTTTTTTGTTTTTGTACTTTGTCATAGTCATAATGTTTTTTTAATAAAGTAATAATGTTATATTATTGTTCTCGTTTTGATCATTGCTATTTTTTTAGTCTATAAAATACTACTCATCTTCATAATATGTACAGTATTTAATTTTTTTTATGGATTAAAATAGTTATATACACATCTACCAAAAAAGTATCATGCCATGGACTGGGGCACCATCCCCTCACCCTAAAATTTTATCAAAAATAAAATCTACTATAAAAGTACTAATCATTACTTATAACATAATGAAAAAAGAGTAACAATTTTACAAAGTCTAAAATAACAATACAAAAAACTTGAAAATCCAATTTTTAAGGATACAATTGGTGAGAACATTGAAGAAATATACTTCTTTTGATTTAATTGCATGTGTGTACGGATATTTAATTTTTCTTATAACCTTTATATTTATATAATGTTTTTCATGCAAGAAAAAAAATCAAAGCATTTCATCACTTAAAATAACAGTAATACAAACCAAAACATATAAAAAAACAGAGGGAGGATCATCCGATAGAGATGCTCGCGAAATAAAACGAGCATCGTTATTTGCTTGTCGCCTACGGAAAACAACCTCGCTGGTGTTATGGGTATAGAGTAAAGGTTCTACATTTATTGAAAATCAAATTACACTCGAAGGATTTGTATTTGTCATTGTGCACATTGTCCACCACTTATTTACAATCCATCTCAAAAGAGACTCTGTTGTTCCAATGATACCATCCAACTCCAAGTAATCGCTTGAAGCTTTACCTTCCACCACACTAATGTCCGCAGATCACCAATTTGCTCTGTCTTTTTTATTTTTGGCATAATAGGATATAGATTTGTGTAATTTCTCCAACAAAGCTGAAGCTTTTAATGTGCTACATAAGCCTTTCAAGTGGATAAATTTTCAACTTAAATTTAAATTTGATTCCTACTTCTAAATTCATTTTAACCAAGTCCATATCTACTTTTTCATTTGTATCATCATAATAAAGAAAACTGTTTGTCTTTGGTTACTTTGCTTTTTGCATCAAGATATCTCTACTTCATGTCTAATAAATTGATCAAAAATAGTAATAGACAAACACAAAAACGATATATAGGCAAAATTGTTTATGTTCAATTTGATTTTCATTCATGAAGATGATGGACTAGGACAACAAGCAGCCATAGACATGGATCCTTGTCTACTAAGATTAGACAAGTTAGATCCTTGTCTATTAAGATTAACAGATAGGCCTTTAGCCTTACTAGTATACAACTTTTTTACATTAGCACTTTGATCTTGCATTAATCTAGCTAAACTTCTCTTAGCATTAGCTCTAAATGGACAATTAGATGCCATATATCCATCCACTAAATGTAAATAAGCCTCTAGATCATGACAACAAGCTATGTCAGCATCGGGCTTCAAGTATGGTGACATCTTAGTATTAACACGTAATTCAGTTCCAACATGTGAATATCCCAAAGGAGTGTTCTCTTCCAACATATCAACAACTCCACTAACAACCTTGGAATTCTTAATTTTTTCTTCAAGCTCCTCGCTTAAAAATATTCCTGGCACCCTTGTAATCACATCTTGTGTGTTCACTATTCTAAGAACTTTCACGTTTTTCTTTTCAAGGTGTTCACCGAAGGCCTTGTTACCGACACGAGGTCCGCCAAATGAAAAAACAGCCACGGGTGGCATGTTTGGCGCACAAGTGCTAATTTCCTCGGCCACCAATAGGGCTAGTGTCGCGCCAAGGCTATGTCCTGTAACAGTTATGCTCAATTCTTCACCTTTGTAAAGTTCAATAAGGCGTCGCACTTCTTCAACAACGGACTCGGATAGGCTTTGCACGTGAGCCCCTTTTGTCTTGTACAAGCTCATAAACCCACACTCAACTTTGGGCTTTGATTGGGCCTGCGCCTGAGTCTGAGCATCCTCGGGTAAATCAACTAATTGGGCCCTCATATTTTCAGCCCATTCAAGACAAGTGGAAGTTCCACGAAGAGATATCACGATATCTCTTCGTCCCATTCTTGCAATCTCTCTTTTATCGTCGCAAACTGCAACATATCCGACCCAGCTAGAACGCTGGGTCATCCAACCAAGATCTGGTGCCACTTCATCAACCCATTTAGGTAATCCAATTGATGATGTGGCATACAGACTCTTGGTTACTTTATAAGATCTCTCTGGCAACGACACCTCTTGATGATGGGGTGCTTCAGTTGTTGACATGGCAGGGTCAGCATGAAAAGCTTGATACGCAGCTTGAACCAAATCGCCATATCTAACAACCTCTCGCCGGAGATTATCATCCAAGGGATCCAACATCCCTTTCCAGTCGTTGCTGCCATGATATTCCCTCCACTTTCTCCCAATGATATTTCTTGGAGAATACTCGGCAGTCTTGGAAAGAAGACGCTGTAAGCGTTTCAGGTGGCGGGGGGAGATTTCTTCAGCTGCTTTGATCTCTGGCCATAGTTTTGCTAGGTTAAGTCCTTCAAGAAAGTTTTTACCTTTTTTGTCGCTTTTATGGATAGGTTGTATTGGTTGTTGAAATTGGTTGGTTGAAGATGATTCCAAAGGCTTTTGGATATCAAGAAACTTATCTAAATTTGAGAGATGTGATGACCTAGAAGTAGATGAGTTATTGGTTTGAAGAGAAGCAAAAGATGAAGGTTGTTTAATGGAAGAAGAGTGGCATCTAAAACTAGGACATCTTAGTGCTTGAAATTTATGAAGGTTGTGAGCAGGTAAGGTGCTTGAACTGAATTGCATCATGATGAAGAGAATTGAATTGAAGAAACTTTGTGAGGAGGTGAAGACAGCGTCCTTGTAAGAGAGGTTGAAGTAGTTGTTGTAGTATTAATTTTATTTTCAAGTTGTGCTGTTCTTGAATGGATCAAGTCCTCTTGAGGGGTATTTAAAGAGCTGGTTGTCATGTGGGGTCTACATTTCCTAGTTTACCTCTTACTGAGGAATCCGCGGTTCGTTTAAGATTGTCAATTTTAAGTTAAAAATAAAAACTCATTTTTGACAAAATAAAAAAATGTTCAAAAGAACTTGACCAAAAAAAGTTAAAAAGTCATTTTATTTAAAGGAAAATTAGCATTCCTTGATCATTGCATACTCAAATAAACAATGAGAAAAAAAAATATGATGATTTAATCTGAACCTGTGATATCGTATAAAATGTTAATAGATCCAAATTGTATATGGACAAGAACAATGCATAATATATGCAAAGTCCGAAGTTCGAACTCTGGCCACCAGTAAAAAAAATATATAAACCGGGCTAAAATTCAAGATTTCAAATTCCAAGTGCAATAAAAAAACTGCGTTCATTTTACAGCTAGTGTGAATAACTGAATTATTCCATCTGGCTCCCATAGTATGAATACATCGAAGGTGTTAGTCATAGCAGGTGAGATTTATTTATTTTTTCTTGTTTTATGATTTCATTAAATGCGACTTGTTAAAGAATAAATAGTAGTATATTCAAAATAAGGAATATTATATGAAAGTTTAATAAGAAGTCAAAAGAAATTTATTAATGAAAGAAAATACTCCATATAGTTTTTCCTTTAAAAATAAAAAAGAAAATATATTTTTTTCTTTCTAAAAGTAGTAAAATACTCTTCAATATGGACCGCGTCTCTGTAGGTTGAGTGTGAATTATTGATTCATATTGCGTTTGCCATTTCGCCTAGTTATGTTGGGAACTGGGAAGTGGGAAGGAAAAAAGTCTTATTCCATCATAATTCTTCAGCTAATTGTGACGTCTTCACTCGCTTTTAAATTGAAATTACTTATTTGTCCTCTATCAGTTTGCTCGTATTTGGTGGGAATTATATATTGTTTGACTCTGAAACTTCATCAATATGTCACTAATAAAATTGTTCTGAATTGTAAATGTCAACCTTTTTATTTTTGACAATGTAAATGTTGCAAACTTAACCCACAAATTTTTTTCAAATAAAAAACAAGATGGTTTGGTATTTAAGTTTAATGTTTGTATTTGATCTGGTCTTTCAACTTTTTAATAAATTTTAAATTGATATTTTATGTTTATAAATAAAAGTATACATTTATTCCTTTAAATCATAAAATATATGCATCATCATCATCTTTCCACTAAACTCAATTAAATATATTTATGTGGATATTTAGCGTTAAGTTGATAGATTCAAATTCCTCGTTTTTTAAATTAGGGTTTACAATGAAAAAATGATCAATTTGTTACCAAAATATTTAAACAACTAACTTGTTGTTCACTTGACATAAAGGATTAATTTAAAACTAAAAAACTAATGACTAATCTTGTATAAACATTAAATTTAAATGACTCAATGAACCATTTAGCAAAGAAATTGATACTAAAAAAAGTTTTATTGGACACCGACGCTATATTATAAGCAAAATAATTTTAAATTTAAATTTATTTTAAAATAATTAAAATGTGGTCTTTGTGAGTTTAGTTCAATTATTAGAGACATTGCATAATCTATACAGGGGTCGTGGTTCGAATCTTGGACACTCGACTTCTTCACGTTTAAATGTATAAGCCCCCGCCACTAGTCTACCAGAACAAAACAAAAATTAAAAGGTGGATACACACCTAACAAAACTGCGCATATGTATAAGAGTGTTCAATTTAAAAATAACTTATTATGCAATATTAATAACGTAAATTATTGGAAATACTTTGATGTCAAATCCTGTTACTTTATCCAGCATTGTGATGATCATGTCAGCAACGCAATGGTTTTGCTCTCTGATTTGTGCAACTTGAAGAGGGAACTTTGATATGTGCTTTGACGTTCAACTCAAGTTCAAAGAGCTCAAGCATTCAACATACCCTCTTCAAGAAAAAGCATTCAACTACTACACAACATGTTAGACATTTCTGCTTCTGATTAGGTCTGGTCCCATAACATAGGAGTAAAAAGTGTTTGAACATTGAAAGAACAATAAATAGATTGGTTCAAGTCAATTGCCGTCAGAGGCCAAAACACAAATAACAAACGAAGACATCATAGAATTGAACATTTATACGTTTGTCTGCTCCGCATGACCTTCTCAATTCAAATGCATCAAACAGCCCATAAAATACTTTACTTTCTTTATTTGATATTGTTTTAATATATAAAAAGTATTTTAAATTAAATATCAAATTAATAGGTTTTTCCTAAGTTGCGTTTGATGAATCGAGGTAACTTATCCAACAAAAAATAAAAAGTAACAACATGAATAATTTGCAAGTGGAGTAAAAATTAATTCATGAGTATCACTCACAAATTTACTTATGTAATTAATTTTTATTGAATGATGGATAAATTACTCGCATTTCTTCAAAGACAGCCTAAACCTCACCAAATTAATATTGTATATTATACATACATTCGTGACAATGACTAACAATTTTATAAAATGGGTCATATTAACCGGTGTCTTTGGTTAAGGATGTCAAAAGAGAAAATTTTAAGTCAAAAGGAAAACATTTTAAGTTTTTAATGCATTGAATACACAACTTTCAATGAAAAATATTACTATATTTGACTTCTTAATCAGTGCCCTTATAAAATAGCACCCCTCAAAAAAATTATAAAATAGCAATATTTTCTAATTTATTTATATTTATCTTCATTTGCGTGGAAAAAAATATATAGCAACAATTAGATAAAATAATTAATTTAATATAGGCACAGTCTCAATTTCGGTCCTCTATTAATTCTCCCCATTTTGTGAATTTGATTTCACTATTTTAAAGTTTGACAATTTTATTCCCTCCGTCATATTTTTGAACTAAAAAATATTGGCTGTGTAATATATTTTAAATGATATAGTATATATTGTAAAAAAAAAAATGATTAGGCTCCAAATCTTTTAATTCATAATTGTCTAAAAAAAAAAAAAAAGCTTTTAATTCAGAATGGGTCGTTACGACGCCTTACTTTCATTCACTAACCGTTGCAACATCAACGAAATCCTTAAAACTTTACGTAAACTTCTTTGTCCTACAACTCACTCCCTAACTTGTAAGTCCAATCTCAATATCCTCATGAATTTCCTACTATCATTCTTTACCATAATTAAGTTCTTCCACTCACAAACATTCACTCTTTTGGTCGCACACAAACGATAAACATACATTGTTAATGTCTATCAAACAATGCCCTTAAATCCTTATTTCAATACCATAGTAGCAAGCTCATAATCAATGGAAATTTAAGAAAATTCTAAAAAAAATTTACTTAAACATTTTATATCATCATATTTTAGACCAAATATTTTTTAGAATAACTAAAACTTTCAGATTTTAAAATAGAAGTATCAAACCCACTAAATGGTATTTTTTTAACAAACAATAATGGAATATATTAACATCGAAAACGTAATTGCTGCAACACAAGGTGTGCCATAACAATCACGGAAAGAAACACAATCTAGTCAGAATTACGAAACAGTTAGTCAATACCCATACATAAGAGCGGGTTCAACCACCAATTATGAGTACCAAAGCTAAAAACAACATTACTAGCTTTCAGCCACTACAAGGAATATGATTTTACTTTATCTAACATATGCGGTAGAGAGCTTTGTTTTTTTTTCTGAAAACTCTATCATTCCGCTCATTCCACAAAATCCAAACACACAATAGTCAAATGAGATGAAAAAACGAAGGTCGCACTCTCAAACCACCTGCATAATTAATAAATTGCAAGAAATGGTCTGATATAAACTGAGATTCGACCCCACAACACCAAGCCAAGCTCGTACCAACGGCCACAGCGCACCAAAGTACGGACAAGGCAGAAATAGATGATTCAAATCCACTAAATGGTAAAAATAAGAGGATCAAAATTGTGATTAAACTTTCTAACAGAAAACTGTAATTAAGCTTTTTCTTTTTCAAATAAACTAGCAGTTAGAATTAGTAATTATTACAAGTTTTTTTTGTTGAATTAATTATTTGTATTATCTAGTTTAGCAGTTTTTGGACAAAATCTAGTTTAACATTTACGTTTTTTTTTTTTTTGTTGACGAAATCTAGTTTAGCATTAATTTATG
>Ga0228710_1002670_pt1 | contig 28258 bp, 12 predicted proteins | sample MedpolnodulmetaG_FD_177995 | JGI IMG/M metagenome (GOLD analysis project Ga0228710, IMG submission 177995) | Root nodule microbial communities from Medicago polymorpha collected in Santa Monica, California, United States - pink nodules | ecosystem: Host-associated > Plants > Roots > Nodule... | reverse complement strand
TGGTTTTTCCACTGAACCATTGTAGTGCTTCCACTGAACCTTTTGTCAGTTAAAATAAACACAAATTTGTTACCCGTGTTGTGCTTCATTGGAGTTTGTTAAAGAGAATTATGGAAATTGTTGAAACAGAGAACAACGTTGTTATTCCAAGAATAACATAAAATAACCACCATGAAACAGTTACGTAATAACTAATCGATTATTCTCATCGTTATTAACAGAACTAGATTCTTAATTAAAAAACACGTTTATTTGGAACTTTTTGAATGAACCAAACATGACGTAGTTTCAAAAGGTCAAACAAGAATCATGCACAAAGATAATGAAAAACTGAAAGCAAAAAGAAGAACAGTAAGGAATTAATTGAGTTGGAATGGTTTAGTTCAGTTATAACAATTAACTGCGGTTAACAACGGTTTGATTCAGTTAGTGAACCGTCTTTAAAATAATGGTTCGGTTAGATAACCAATATAATGGTTCGGTTAATTTTAGTATGGTTCGGTTCGGTTAACCAGTTCGAATTGGTTTTTAGTTATTTTTGCCCAGCCATATGTAAAACTATTGTGAAAATATTTTAGAAACTAATCTAACAAAGTTGCAAAATAGTAGGATTTGATTGGGTGTATGTTTAACTTTTACAATGTGGTGCATCAAATCTAATCTCAAAACAGTAAAAATAATAGTTCTTACTCAATATACTGAGTAAGAGTTCTGGTGCCATTTCCGGTAGGAGACTTGTTATACCCTAATTTTTGACTTAAGATTCACTCGACATTATTATTTTTTATTTTTTTTTAATGCAGCATGTTATACTAATTTGTTTTACATGACCAACTGATTTTTTATGCAAATATTGTTTTTCATGTTCGGTTAGCTTTAGTCAACTGCATTTTCCTTATTGGCTTTAAATTGTTTCCATACACATGTTTCTCTAAATTTGGCAAATTAGTATTATTATTAAAAGTTGTTCAGTTGACATGCCTTTGAGTACCATTGTTGTGCTTTCAAATAGCTGATTTTGTTTCAAATCAAGTTGGTCATTATATGGGCATTAATGATTCACATAAATTGATTTTAATTTGTGCACATTGGCTGGTTAGTTTTCAACGCCCATCACTCATGTTTTGCACTATAAATAAAGGCTTTTGGCAAACACTTGGGACATCAAAAAAGTTCTCTTGAGTTGTCAAAGAACTTTTCTTTTTTCTCTCTTATTTAGCTTGTGTTGACGAGCTATTCTTTTCTTCTCCCTCTTTTTCTGTCCCTTCGGAAAAGTCTCTTTGGAATCTTGTCCCTTCGGAATTTTGTCCCTTCGATACTTTTGTCCCTTCGGTTGTCCCTCTCTCTTAGTTTCTTTTATTCTCTTACTTTTTAGCATTTTTTGCGTTTCATTTTATTTCTATTATCATTTAGCATTTTAATTATTGTCATTTATTTTTCAGCAATTAGAATGTATCTAGGTTCAATGTAAACAATATAAATGAGAAAAGTGTGCGTAAGAATTGGACTTTTATCAATGAAATTGAATTAACTAGCAACATGAAGGCTCACGGCACCAGCAACATGAAGGAAGCAATATGAATGAAGAATTGTAATTAACGTAAAACAGGCGCAACAATATGAATGAAGGTGGCACGGCAGTCGACGATATAAAATAAGGGAATCGGAACAATGGTAAATGAATTGTATAATATACTAGCAGCAATGGAATTAATGGAAGTAAGCAAAGACATGGAGAGGGTGAGAGATGGATGATGGAATAGTGTAAAAAGTATCTAATGTTGAGAGAGTATAATAAATATCATAGTCTTCAAAAGTTTTCAAAAATATCCAATGGTTAACATCTATTTTACAAAAAAAAAAAGAAAAAAAAAGTCAAGTCTCCTACGGTAGGAGACCTAAAGAGGTCGCCTACCGTAGCCTTTGCCAAGAGTTATATCTAAAGTGTAACTACACTTACGACATCTTACACAAATGTACCAAAAGCAATTGCATGATAGAAAATGGAAATCGGATAAAACAGGCTTTTAAAAAAAGCTAAAATTGGAACTTAGTAGTACCAAATTTTATAGCTTTTTGAATCATTTTATTTCATCGATTTTTTTTTTACAAATTATGAAATAAAAAATCTCGAACCAAATGATTAGACTCAAATGATTAATGCGCTTCAAGTAAAGACGACTCATTCAAAAAAACTCAATTGAGTTCTAGTTAAAATGATTCTCGACCAAACTTTACTATCATCTTGATCAAACTCTAAATTACCAGGACACTTTTCGAGGGGATTTAGACAAAAAAAAAGTGTTAGGCAAATTTATTTTGCTTACTAGTAAAAACATCAAGCGTGACCAATTTATTTAAAACCTTGACTTTTACCAAATCATAAAACCAAGTTCATCTCAAATTACATATGTCAAACCCTAATCCAACAAGTACAAGATTCCTCTAGGGGAACTTCTGTATTTCAATTAACATTTGACAAACATAATTTTAAATAAAATTGTTATAAAATTGATTTAGTAAAATATTAGTTTCAAATGAAGTGTTTATGCTTACATCATTAGTCAAGTTTCACTTGTTCAGCTGGGCTCACAAAAGGCAAATCAGCTCATGTACAAAGCTCCGCAAGCCAATTGCCTAAGTTTAAGCTTTGTTTAGGGCCTTAGGCAAAAGAAGATTGCTTTTTTGACCTTAAAAACGTCATTTTTACACAAGTAAATTACCTTACAGCCTCCAACAATAGTTAACTACCGTTCTGCAAACCGCCGACAGTTAATTGCCGCTGACACTCAACGGTAGTTAACTACTGTTGAGTTCTGCGTTTTAACAAGTGCAGAAGCATCACTTTTCCATTTTCCAGAAACATAAACACTACAAACACAACTTCCAAATTTCTCCAAACTTCTACTTCACGAATTTGCGCCCAATTTTTTCAATTAATTCACAAGTAAGTTCTTTCCTTCCTATTTACATGCAATGTAATTTGTTTAGGGTGTTAGTTTTTATATTTTGAGCAAAATGTTAGTTTCAGGTAGTTTTAGGTTAGGTAGAGAATTGAAAATTATGCATGATTTAGATGATTTGATCGATTGTTTATGATGGAATTGATGTTTAGAGTAAGTGTGGGTACAATGTAGTTGAATTTGATGTTGAATTAACATTAATTGTGCTAGTATTTTGAAATGCACTTAAGGTGTTTGATGAAATGCCTAAGCGAGATAATCTTGTTTTTTTTGTGTAATTTTTTTGCAAATTGGTTAAATTTATAATGTATATAAGTTATAATGATTATAAGTTTGAATTTTTGCTTTTTTTTGGTAAGTTTGAAGAATAACATAATGTGGTATGTTACATAAATGCGTAAGTTTTTGAATGATTCTAAGTGTGGATTTGTATAAATGCCTAAGTTTAATATGTTACATGTTACTTGCTTGGATTTTTATGCTATGTTCAATGCCTTAAAAGTATATAGTTTTTAGGAAATGCCTAAATACATTGTCCACGTATTTATGTTATTTTTATTTTGTTTTTGTACAAATATGGTTGGGGAGGAGGATGAGCAACAACGACTTATTAGAGAGGACAGGATGCACAAGGGTAAACAGGCAAGTACTACTAGCGCTCGGAGGGAGAGGGTGGATCAAAACCCGTATGTCTCAAAGACTCGGAGGCGTAGGGACGCGAGGGCAGGTGTAGAGAGTTCACAGTCACAAATGGATTACTCCTCCCAGGTGGTTGATCCGACACCAGCGCATGATTATGTCGGGTATGCAGATGACGGTTTTGTAGGATATGATTGGATGGAGGAGGAGAGAATGTTTTATCAGCCGCAGGACGAGGCAGATGATGAGGAGGTGGCAGATGATGAGGAGGTGCCAGAGGATGTTGTGGCGGATTATCTTGACGCAAATAATGTAGCTCCTGAGAGTGAGCCTGAGCCTCAGACTCGACGACAACCTCGTCGTTGTGTTCCGTTGATGCCGCCATACCCTGTTGGAGAGCCTCCCTTTCCTGGAGGTCTTGAGACCACGACATTGTTGTCCGACTACGTGAGGCACGTGGCGAACCCTCTCTGGGTGAACCATCATAATATAAGTCTTTAAATTCTGTAAATTCTTTAGCGTAAGTGTTTAAATTATTTAAATTCTTTAGCGTAAGTGTTTAAATTTTTTTAAGAATGTAGCGTAAGTGTTTAAATTATTTAAATTCTTTAGCGTAAGTGTTTAAATTTTTTTAAGAATGTAGACGGCTGGACGGCTGGAGAACCCACAGACGAGGGAGGAGATGCAGGAGGAGGCAGTGGTGTGTGAGGAGTTTTCTTCTATATCTCGTCAGTTGTGCGCTGTTCACTAACAAAACGAACAGACACATCGACTTGATATATCTTGATTGTATGGCGGACTTGCAGGCGATTGGGAAGTGGCCATGGGAGGGATGACTTTAGCCTACTTGTACGATTATCCGGATGATTCTGTTCGTTTGAATAACAGAACGATGGCTGGTAGTACGACTCTTCTTATGGTAATAATTTAATATTTATCTCCATTTATTTATGAGTTTATTTTATAATTTTTATCATCATGTTAGATTATTTTTTTCCTAAGTTCGACTACATTTATTTAGGATGTTATTTAAATATTTTTGTGAAGTTTTTAGAATGTATTGGATTTATTTAATATTTAACTCGAATACTTATTTTTGTGTATTATTTTTTTGTTGCAGGGATGGATTTTGGAGCATTTGCCAGGTCCGTACCCAAGGAAGCCTGACAAGAGCTGGAAGCTTAAGAGACCATGTGCTGGGAGATGGCTTACTAGCAAAGGGCATAATAATGTGCACCATTACCGCTTACGGCTTGATTGCTTAAAGGTGGATGATGTGAGGTTTTGTACTTATGGTGATCACAGAGGAGTGCGCCCTTTTCAGATTTTGTGCACTTACTCAGGATGACTGATGTGCGGGAACCAGAGGGTGTACCGTCATTTACCTGAGCAGGTAAAGAGGCAGTTTGAGTTTGTACGGGACGTTCCCAGACATCCGTCCTCTGTCGCTCAGATGCCTCCGCAGGTGTTGACCACTGTGTTGCTAGACGCTCAGCCGTGGTTATACCCTCATTGGATACATAGGTGTGAGAGACCATGGCAGCATGACGCTGGCTACATGGCTTGTATGCCAAAGCCTCTCACCCTCGTATTCTCCACCTGATGAAGAATCTCCTCCCAGGCCGGTGAACGTGGAGCAGATCATAGAGGAGGAACATGCCAGAGAGATGCCTGACACACTGACGATCATCCGGGATGTGGTGCATATAGCTGACGATATTGTCCAGGAGGTGATGCGGATAGCTAGTACTAGTCACCCTGCCCTTACGTATCAGATTGCCAGGCGGCACAGGCATGGTAGACAGCAGGGTTGATTATGATTAGGCTTTTTTTTTTATGTACTTTTAGACTATGATGATGGTGATGTATAATTATGACATGTTCCATACATTTTCGTTTATCTATGACATTTTTCGACATACCTTTTATATTATTTCTTGTGTTTTAATTTTATCCCGTTCCTGTTAAATATTGGAAGAATTTGTTTAAGTATCAATTGGTTATTGGATGAAAATTTTAGATGAATTTATTTAGGTATCAAAGGTTAGGAGAGACACTGGAAAATGAGTTTCTGGAAAATGATCCAGACACGTAGCGGCAGTTAACAACCGCTTGAGCCAGCGGTTGTTAACAGCCGCCGGTTAGCCCAACGGTTATTAACTGCTGCTGAGGGCATTTAGGTATTTTACTTGTGTCAATGTGAACTTATCAATGTCAGAAAAGCAATTTTCTAGGCAAAAACCAGCAAAAGTTTCGGAGGAACAGTTCAACGTTTCATAAACGTCTTATAACTGTATTTTGAAAGCATAAGTATCCTCAAGTATTGAACTAGAAGAAAACACTGCTTCTTATGTGTGCCTGCCAGTGGATATCGGTCCACATCACAGTATAGATAATTGATAGTAGTTGCTTCCAAAGTCTAAACCATTCACATGCATGCAAGAAGGACAGAATAAATAGGAAGGCAAAATTTTCATTCAAAGATATAATTATTCTCCCTGGAGAAATAAAAACAACTCAACCAAATCAATGCAGCTTTCATACCTCCGAAGGACATTCCATACATATGTTTGAGTTTTAAGCGGATAATTTAGCCGTTCTAACAGATGGATGCAGATAATTTAGTTCTATTAGATGGCACTCCATTGAATCTATATATTTAGTATTTTCTAGTTCACTTAACATATTCGAATGACATGAGGTCAATCACATGGGTTTTGTCTTCCAATACAACTCACCAGCTGCTCATTTGCATTTGAACCTTAGCATTTTGAGATGACCTACCACCCTTGTCTTTGTGAGAATTCCTGGATCCAAGTTTCTTCCGTCCCCTACGAGCTGATGCTATAGCACTTTGTCTTTGCTTACTCAAGCTCTTTGTGAGTTCAGCTTCAATTCCCACTTCCTCCTGCAAATCAAATTAATACCATTATGGTTTTCATGTAAAGGCTGGATAACAAGGATTCTACAAACTAGAATAGAAAAATATTAGTTTACTTTCAAGAAAAATTCGTTCATTTGATCTTGACAGAAAATTAAATCAAATCCGATTGCATTTTCATCTTGGGATTTTTACAGCATTCCTTGTTAACGGGGATACGGTATTTCCCAAAAAATTCATGAAAAAGAAGAAAAGCAAAAAACTGAGATAATCACCTAATAAAAATAATAGAAATTAGCTTACCGTGTCGCTTGCCTCTTCCTTTTCAGATCCACTGTTTTCACCTTCTTCAAATCTCTCCTCTTTTCCATGACTTTCATGTACCTCATCCTAAACATGGTTTCATTAACAATCTTTCCATTAGAATTGTAATATACGGAATTGCATAACTAGTGAAATAAGCTGAAAAAAATAGTCAATTAGTGAACAAAATAGATCTTAGATAAACTACAGGACGTTCAAATTTACTTCCCACAGTTCACTTAGAATACCACAGAAGTTCCCACACTTAATCTCACATTCAGTGCAATGAAAACTTTAAACTCATCATCATAAAGCCTAGAAAGCAAGTTGGATATCCTTTCTAAGTTCTCCAACACTAATGTCCTAAGCAAATACCCAAATCCTTCTTTAATTATGCCGTGTCATATTCGGGTCACTTGAATGGGTCTATTATTCTCTAATAAGGATGCCAATAGGGATGAGCTTTTTGACTTCATCCTAGTATTGTCTTGGAGGTGGTATTTGGGAAGAGTACCATCGAGGCCTTGTACTAAATCGCTGGATTGTATATCTAGGCTTTAGGTGGTACCGTTGTTTTATGTTTGTTGTCCTGTAACTGGGTTTGAACTTTGAACTACCTTTTGTAGTTAATTTTCCGGTTCAAAAAAAAGTTATGCAGTGTTATATTAGAAGAATCAAGGGCATCAACAGTTTTCAGAAAGGCAATCCCCTAACAGATGAGTCTATTTGTAATTGTATTATCTTGTTGAGCCACTATTGTTTTATATTTCTTTACTTGTACTTCACTCCTCCTAACTAAAGTCATCAAAATAAAACAAATGAACAAATAGCACACACCATTTCCCATAGCCAGTATATCTTGTATGACAACAAAAGCTAATGGATATACTACCTGCTCTGACAAATGTAAGGAATCAACATTTAAATCGTCTGCTTCATTCAGGTTTCTCACCAAGTCACCATCTTCACTATCAGAATTTGTATCACTCTCCACCTCGCCTTCAATAAACTGCAGATAAATTTGAAGATATTTGAGGTAAAATGTTTCACAATCAATGCATTATAACTAAGAAAAGGCAGAAAAACCACCATACCCTTTGAATATCTTCCTCATCTTTTTTACCAAAGCCACTAGCAGCAAGTTCCTTATCTAGAAAGCCAGCACTGCTGTCTATTGAAGAAAAACAGAGTTTTCCAGCTTCCTCTTTCCCTTCATTAGAATCGTCGTTATCATCTATGCTTTCTTGAAAAGTCATATTGAACCTAAAACAGAAAAGAGGGACAAATTATCAAGACAACTGGTTGCGCAGCCAAAGACAAACCCAAAATCTTTCAATAAGTTAAGCAAAAGATAAATTAAAGATTCAATCAAAATAAGAGATGCAATATACTAATAGTGTGTATCGCAGTAGTACGTACTAAAAGTGAATGACAAAGTAAAAATCAACACTTCAAGTAAAATATCAGTTAAAAAACCAAACTTATAACCATCAGAGATACCAAATAGAAAATTAGGATCAAATCGAGTAGCATGAAAAAGGCAAGGAAACAAGAGTATGCTCCTATCAAAGATCTTATCAGCAAAACAAGTGTTACAAATATTTGTATCAAATTGTATCAATGTTTGAATTCCTAGGGATAAGACACAGGACTAAATTGTATCAATGAGTGAAAAAACACTTCTTTTTTTATTTCTAGAAAATATCACAGGACAAAAATTAAGGGATAAGACACAGGACCAAAATAAAAAAAAATTGATTGCTAAACAAAGGGAGAACTGTTTGAGTTGTCTGGGAAAGAGGAGATGGAGGAAAGGAGGGAATTATGAATATTTATTTATATTTATAAGATAAAAAAAAATACACCTAAAATATATCGACTGAATTAACAAATGTAAATAAAGTATAGTCCGAAAATAATTTAACAATAAACATTAAAATAATTTTAAGATGTCAACATATAATCCTATATTCCTATGTCTATCCTTAATGCAGAACAAACATTAGACGGCACAGAAGGTATGTATGCATATTAAACATTAAGTGGAAAATTGTCGTAACTCAACTGCTAGGTATGTAAGGCCTTAACATTACTTAACTAACATTACTTTACTCCCCCAATTCCAAATTCCTTAATTTTGAAATGTAACACCCCTCTCCCATTCTTCTCAAACCAAGCAGTGAAACTCACAAACAGCAACACATAATGTCAAAATAACTACAAACCTCTTTCTGAAAAACTTAAAGATACATTCAACATCACGATCAAAGTACCTGAAACAAGGAAAGATTATAAGTTAAGGCCTAACGAAAATATATTAGTTGAAAATATAATATAGAGCGAAAATATTGTGTTAGATATTTGTGAGAATATTTTAGAAACTTAATATAACAAAATGACATACTAGTTAGATATGATTGAATGCATGTGTAAAACTATTTTATACTGACAGTGCCAGTACATACTACGTACCAATTAAACTCAATAAAAAGTTTATTGACATATTTGAACTCAAAAAATTTCGTCGACATCATATCTTAAATTTCTGTGGACAATATTTAAAACTCAAACAAAAGATAGAAAATGAGGTTCGTTTCAGAATTGTCATGAGAAAAAAAAGTTAGCATTCATACAAGCATGAAATCAATGGAGAAAAAACAGAATTTGAAGGGACATAATACCATACAAGGAAGAAGCTCTTACATCTTTGCATTACGGTGCGACACAGACACCATTTGCGGAAAATCAATCACAGTAATTTTTTCTTCATCGTCAATCTACAGGAAACGGAGTCAGATTGTAAGTCAGAGGCAAAAGCCACAAAAAATGACATGCAATGAAAAAAATGTAGTGTTGTATTTAATGATAATGCTGACAAGTGCACACAGGTTATTAAAGCATACCATGATGTTAAATTCATTGAAATCACAATGAATGAGACCATGTTCTGCCAGCCGAATAATTATACCAATAATTGTCTCAAAAACTGTCTCTGGGTTTTGTAACTGCTTCACCTGAACGCTGCATTTGCAGAACCAAGCATACAAATTCAAGCAATTGTTCACCAAAACCAGTGTTAAATATGTGGAAGGGAGTGGTGGTACAAACTACAAAGTCCAAAAAAAAACCCAAGCTTAAGAACAAAAGACTGTTAAAATATATGAAAACATCCCATAATATTTAAACTTTGTCCTTAGAGTAATTCAAAATATCTATAACTATCTCAGGATTGATCATGTTTCATTAGATTTTAAATTATATTTCATAATTTAATTAGGATTAGTAATTATCATGATTAGTTGTATTTAATTAAGATTAAGAGTTGAGTAAGGCTTAGTGGTTAGTCTTACACATCAAACTATAACCACAATCCGAAATCTATAGTATTTCTCATCTTCATTCCTTATCTAAAAACCAACAATAGAGAGGACGGTAAAAGTTAGCAAAGATAGTTGTGTTAACTACTACAACTAGTTCTTAAAAGCAAAGATGACTTTGAATTTTAAAATTGCGGTATTATTATCCCTCCTCACACACACTTATGATTATTCCCAAAATTAAAGCCGAAAAAAAACTACTTAATCCATTCACTTTCTCCAATCATCATCTCATCTCATCACTCAGACTCTATTTCATTTCTACTAAAATAGGAACCCTAGCTGTCAACCACGCCTATGACCTAGCGCAACGTTCCTCATCATCGATGAGATCATTCATTTGTTGGTTAGTTTTATCATGTTTATGCCTTCAAACTTTTGAAAATATATCGTTTTCTATGCCTTTGTAATATTGAGTAAGGTTAGTTGCAAAAAGTTGTTTGAAAAATAGATAACATGAAAAAACAACATATTAAATACAAATATGTGAGAATATGAATTTTCTAAATTGTATTTTCAAATAAACCAATTAACCGAACCAATCCAAAGCGATTTGTTTGGTTCGGTTTGTTTTTTAAAAAAAAGTGAAAACCGATCCAAACCGAACCGTTACACCCCTAGTAATCCAACACAATAATCCTAAAGGATTGAAGTTGTGAAGAGTTAAAAATCCTTTACATTTTAGCCACAATTGTGGTTGGAGACCGTGATTCAAAACTATACACATGTGACTTCATTGCAACTTAGATTGATTGATGTATCATGCTTAATCCGTGGTTTTTTTTTTTGTAGGATGAATTGGGAGGAGATTCTGAAGAAGCTGTTAGACTTGAATGGGCTGATACGTGTGTGTAAGCCTTACTTTTAGGCGTGCTTGTGGCAAAGGATATGTGGTTATAATATTTGCAAACAACTGTTGCTACAAGTCGTTATAGATGGATTAGAGTGTCTGATTCCCTTTCATTTGGGGATCACTTTTGCTTTTATTCACTTTTAGTGTGGCAAGACTTTTCTCTTCTCATATGTACCATTTGGTTTTTATTCACTTTTATGAAACCACAATTTACTACATGTGACTTCGCAACTAAATCACGTGCATCCAATACTTCATGACGATGATAGTCATTAAACAACTACACTTAAGAAATGGTAGTTATTCTACACGAACAAGATGTAAAAGCGAGGGATCCTTAAGAAATGGTAGTTATTCTACACAAACAAGATGTAAAAGCGAGGGATCGAGTGGTCAGATCTCAATCATATCCTGGTAATAATGTAAATACCAATTCATAGACCACACATCAAATATTATACAATTTTGACAGTCACGAAACAAATACCATCCCTGAGAGTACTTAATCTTGTTTGGTAGGTCGAGGGATACATGTAGCGCGAATATGACTTTTATGTTTGAAACAAATACCATCCCCTAAATGACTTTTATGTTTGAAACAAATCGAAAAAGGGCACTTACAGAGGATAACCTTGGACAAGCGACATGATTACACAATGTCGATTATGTTCCACAGCCTCTGGAACAGGAAATCCATGTGTTTGCAAAGCCTGCTCAAGCAAAGAACATGTCACTAGAATATCGAGTGAAAAAGTAACAATTCAAGTACATTGCTAGGGAGGGAAAAAGCACCTTCATGAAAGCAAATTCTTTAAGCGCAGCAAGGCGAGATAAATAAAGCCAATTATAACTACTACGATGTTTTAAGTAGTCACGCTTTGATTTCACAGCTCTAAAAGAAACTCTGCCAAGCCTGTGTAACTTCATAGCCATAATTTTTCCATCTTCATCAGCAACCTCAAATATATCTAGCAAATCAATCACAAATAGCACAATCAATTAGGAGAATATAATTGAAATGACACAACGCTGACACATCCTGTAAAAATTAGACAAATAAATGAATTCAACATAATCATATGTGTCAGGTTCGTGTCAAGAAACGTCTTCCATCGGAAGTGTCAGTGCTACTTACCCGATTCTTTTCCAACGCCGATTTGGCGACCAACGGAAACGAAGACACCTTTATTGACCATGGTTTTGATGGCAAGAAAATCATAACCAAGGTAGGTAAGGCGAAATCCATCGTATTTAGTAGAGTCGTGATGCAACAGCTTATGTTTAAGCAAATTTTTCAGAACCTTGTAAGTGCCACCATGTTTGAGACGAGCAATTCGGTCGATGAGTTCAGCAGGGACAATTTCGTGGTTTCTCATGCCCAATTCAACGGCGGTGAGAACCCTAAAATCATCTTTAGAGAGGTATCTCAAAACATCTACGTCGAGCTTCATTTTCGAATTTCTTCTGACTTATCAAACTCTCACTCTCTGCTGAATTCGATGTGAGAAAATTGCAGCGGACGACGGAGAAGGGAGTGGTGGTGTAAGTCGTCGGACGGCGGGGACTGGACTTTCACAATTTGCATTCAAGTTTTGTGTGTGAGAGTGTAATACTCTTTCGTGAATCGGGTTAAGTTTCGTGAATCGGGCGGGTATTGGGTTTAGGGTTTATCATTAATTAACCTAATAAAAAATACACTTTTTATCATACTTTTACTCTTCCTAAATTTATTTGGTTTATCCCAGGAACAATGTTCAACCAATACGCATTACTTTTGGTATAGTATTTTAATTATGGGTGATGCTAACCGGTGTCCCCGGGGCACTGATTAAACATATAAAAAAAGGAATTTATTACCATAAAAGGAAATTTTGTTGACTTATTTATGAATTAATTACACAGTTTTCAATGCAATAATTACTATATAATTTTCCTTTTTAGTATCTTTAACCTGTGTCCCGGAACACCGGTTAGCATTTCCCTTTAATTAAAATGAATTTTTAGCCCCCCGTTTAGTAAATATTCCCGTCATTACTTTTGTAATTAAATTTATTTAACTCTATTAATTAATAAATAAATAATTACAAAAGAAAAATTCAGATTTGGGTCCTCCTCTTCTTCACCTTAAATAAACGATATCCTTCAAAGCACTTCCATGTGGTGTTGTTCAAATTCCCTCTTCCCTTCTTCAATCTGTGTGCATTTGAAGCCACTTCAGAACAACAACATTCCCATCCTCACGCACTACTTTAAAGGAGACTTCAAACTCACATACATCTTGAATAGTAATGAAATTGTGCAGAAAAAGGAGAACATAAGAAAAATGGAAGAAGAATATTAATTGGATCTGTAAACATCACTCACGATCCATGCGCCGCCAATGATTTAGGATCTGTAAACAACTAAACATAATGAAGTTTTAATGGAAAAAAGAGTTATGAAGTTTTATATAGTTAAATAAGAAAGAAAAAAAAAGGGGCATTCCGAGAATTGAACTCGGGACCTCTCGCACCCTAAGCGAGAATCATACCACTAGACCAAATGCCCATTGATGCTAACTAAAGTTAATACACAATATATAAACCATATTATAATTTAATGTTTACTTATTTTTTTAACTAATGTTAAATTCTAAACGCAAAATTCTCAAACCTATCATTAGCACGAGGACCGTAAAAAATCGTCAGAGCTATTCTAGAAATCACTACATTCCAGTAAAATATACTCCCTCCCGCAATAGATGATCCACTTAAAAATGTGTAATTTTGATCTAATTTACTTTGACCATATTTTTCTACTAATATACAAAGATAAATATTATCATATAAGATGTCGTTAGATTTGTCTCGATGAGTATTTTCAAAATATCAAATTTTCAGAATTTTTTCTAATATATTATTCAAGATATTTAAGCTCAAAATTATGCATTGACATACATAATAAGGTCAATTGTGTCAAGTATTAAGAGACGAAGGAAGTATTATGTTAAAATATAACACTGATATGTGGAATGGTTTTCTGGTCTATAACTTATAAAGTAGGGATTATTAACATATACCAACCGAAAAACATTAAAGTTTAAGTTAACAAATGTACACATTTTTAGTTTTACAAAATAATTTCCATTTGCTCCTCCGTTCAAATCAATTTAATATATAAACGTTGCACTTATAAGATCTTAATATAAACGTTAAAATATAACTCAATTTAAACGTTAAACTTAAAAGATCCCAAGACGAATTTGGGAAAAAAAATAAATGAAAAGGAAGTATGAAAAATGACAAGTTCGCATACTCAACTAAAAGTGACCCATCATAAATTTAAACATCTTAGTTATATACATCAATATATAGAAAATTAAGAAGTCCAACATAACTGGGAACAAAAAAAATTAAAGAGTTTAAAAATTGTGTAGAGTTTGAGTTTATTGGTTCGAACTTTGAGCAGAAGCCTCCACATTTGAAACACATACCATGCATCCACACTCCATTTGGGCCGGTGGAATAACAATACAATCAATCAAATATAGAATCAGATGCATATGTTGCATTTGTTATCAATAATTGTTCTTATCTTATTCAAAATTTTATAGTTAAGTTTAGTTGGAAGTAAGCAAATAAGGTCGTTCACGCATTAGTATAAGAGGTTTCATTGATGTACCGTCATGTATTTGTGACTTGTTATCTAATCAAATGTAATGATTTTATTCCTCTAAAAAAATTGTTCTTATCTTATCTTTAATACTCTAATTGGTATATATTCCAATATTTATATATTTATCCCTATTAACAAGATTCTTCTTAATTATACTTTTTGCATATATAAAATGCTAGCTAAGTTCAGTTAGTAACAAGCACCAACACACAGTATACAATACTATAACAGAGAGATTGATACATAAACCTTTGATATAATGGCTGGCTTATGGAGGAACAATCTCTGCCGTTGGAACGATGGTGGAAACAATGGCACCATTGATTCCTTTAACAACCAAGGTGGTGGCACACAAGATTTCGATGAGGCTGATTTCAAAACTGGTGCACAAGTTACTAATGGTGGTTACACTAGTCTTCTCAACAATGGAACCAAAAATGCATTCAACAACAATGGTGGTGGAACTCAAAAATTTGGAAAGGCCAAGTTTAACACTGGCGCCAGGATTGGAAACTAAACCCCTTTACACGTTTGAGGAGGTTCACAAACACATATCTATGTATAAACAAATAACAATAAAGTGTGTATGGGATTGTACCTGATGTACTAGTACTAGCGAACATAATGTAATAAATTATTAAGGATTAATTACACTTTTGGTCCTTAAGTTTCCAAAGTTGTGATTTTGGCCCTCTAAAAAAAACAACTCTTTTCAGGCCTTCTGAGTTTACTTTCTGTTGCAATTTTGGTCCACCACGTCGATTTTGACCCAGTCAACGGACACATGGGCGCCACGTGTGTAATTTTTTTTTGTTTTATTTAATTTTAAAAAAATAAAATAATATTTTTGTAATAATTACAAAAATAAGTTTTTTTTTAATTACAATTTTTTTTTGTTTTTTTATTACAAATAAAAAATATTTATTTTTTATTTTTTTAATTACAAAATACAAAAATAATTAAAACATTACACACGTGGCGTCCACGTCAGCGTTGACTGAGTCAGAATTGGGTTAGGGGGCCAAAATTGCAACAGAAAGTAAACTTAGGGGGCCTGAAAAGAGTTGTTTTTTTAGGAGGCCAAAATCACAACTTTTGGAAACTTAGGAGGCCAAAAGTGTAATTAAGCCAATTAGTAATGCCCGTAATATTTTAAGGCTTAATAGCAGTTTTAACCCTAACTTTCTCAAAGTTGCGATTTTGCCCGCCTAAGAAAAAAAAACTACAAAACGCCCCTTAAGTTTTGCATATTTGACAATTTTGGCCCCCAAGGCCAATTTTGACTCGGTCTACGCTGCTGACGTGACACCCTAAGTGAGGTGCCACGTGTTTTTTTTTTTACCAAAAATTGGCATTGGGGGCCAAAACTGCTACAGTTGCAAAACTTAGGGGGCGGTTTTGTAGTTTTTTTTCTTCTTTGGGGGCCAAAATTGCAACTTCATGAAAGTTAGGAGACGAAAACTGCTATTAAACCATTATGACTTATATAATTAATCTATGTAGCATCTGACACTTTAGATTTTTTTTTACAAGAAGCTAAAGAGATACATTAATAAGCTAACTAAACACTTCTTTCAAAAATAAAAAATAAAACTAACTAAGCACAAGTGCCTAGAAAAGCAACTAACAAATAAACAAAAAAAAATAGAAAATGACAAATTACAAACCAAAACAAAATGATAGTTAGATCACGATGGTTTAGGTCATTCTCAAAGACTTTAAATTTAAAATTAATCTATCACCAAGATAAGAAAAATACTAAGTGTTTCTTGCAATGCATGCACCATAATATGTGTTATTCATACACTACACCATATGTACATCATACACCTTGCTACCTGTCATTACATGCAACATTCCATTTCGTCAAATATATGTTGGCCACGTGGTAATTGCTGGACCCCACACTTCACTCCAAACCTTGACTTTGTAACCTCAAATTTTTAAAGAACCAACACCTCACTTCACTCTAAACCTTGACATGGTAAGCTCAAAGGACAAAGTTTGCAATCGATCTGAAACAATTGTAACATGACTATCAATGCCACTATTATTAATAAAATTCTCTCTTTCCCAATTTTATTTTTTTAATAAAAAAAGTACTCCAAGCCTTGAATAATGTACATCAGGACATGCAAGTATGTAATTTTGAACCATCTCTGCCCGTGTAAGTTTAAATTGGGGGGAATCATTGCCACAAGGAGTTCACTAATCATTACTACATTGTGTGTTTATTTGCGTAGATTCTTAATTACATGAAAATCTAAATAATAATCAACTATTGCTAGGTCCTCTATAGAGGGCAAATAAAGGGTTCTTTCCTACATCAAATGAAAGATACTAAATAAATTGAAATTGATTGTGATTTTATTAGTCAACACAACATGTAAGTAGCATGTAATTACTATGTCTGCGATTTCGTTCGTTATATTTTTCATTCAGTAATGAGATAGAGAAGTCAGTGTTCTCTCTTCTCTATGTCTCAATATCACATCTAACACTCAATTGGGAGGATTTTATAAATTAAAAAAGTTAATTCAAAGTGAGCTTCTACCATATAATTTCATCCAATTAAGAATAACACATATGATATAGGCTATTACAGACAAGAACAGTACAATGCGTGTCAATTTGTAATTAACCCAACTGAAAGTGATTCAACTATATTCAAGCATAAATTCCAACTATACATATAGAATTGGATGGCATGCATTGCTATCACTTTATCCAATCTTATCGTTAAATATGCCTGAATTGGTATAACTTGTTGAAAAAAAAGAAGCCTCATCAATTGGTATATGTCAATATTTATCCTCAGCATTTGTCAAAATAATAAAAAAAAATTATCAGCAAAGAGGACAAATACTTGATACTTCCATTACAAATTATACCCAAATATTTTAATAAAAAATTAGACTTTAAGATGTTTAGGTGAAAGAAAATGATGATACAGTACGTACAGTGTTTTTTTATAGACTAAGAGCCAGTTTGTTTAGGATTTTAAAAAACTCATTTTTGATGTTTTAGTTGTGGTAATCCTTTTTCAAAAATCGTTTTGTTAAAAATGAAATAACTATTTTGATTAGAAATATTTTTTAATAGAAGAGGAGAAAAATACGATTGATCGTGTCTAAGTTTTTTCAATCATATAGATGAAAAACTATTCTTTTTGACGCAACATGAAAAATGAAAAAACTATTTTAACATGCATAATTGTTCACCTTGAATGTTTTTCTAACTATAACTTATGCTTTTCTTTAAAATCTCTAAAGAATTAATCTTCAAATTATTTATATTGGAATACTTTTTTTAAGAATCTTAAACAAACGGGCTCTAAAATAGGTTTTCACTCTAAAATTAAATTTTTTCTTGAAAAATTAAATAAGATAGCTTCATGTTAAAGGAAACAATTGTAGATTCTCCATTAACTTAACTTTTTTCATCTATATAATGAGGGGCTCAATTAGCAACTAACATCAACACAAAACCAATCAGCATATATACCTATCGAGAGAGATAATATCATATATTCATTCTATTATTATAAGATAAGATGGCTAATTTATTGAGGAATATGTTCGGTTTGAACGACGGTGGAAACAATGGAACAATTGATGCCTTTAACAACAAGGGTGGCCAACAAGATTTCAATGAGGCTGAATTCAAAACTGGTGCAAAAGTTACCAAGGGTTCATTGAGGAATATCTTTGGTTTGAACGACGGTGGAAACAATGGAACAATTGATGCCTTTAACAACAAAGGTGGCCAACAAGATTTCAATGAGGCTGATTTCAAAACTGGAGCAAAAGTTACCAAGGGTGGTTACACTACTCATCGTAACAATGGAACCAAAAATGCTTTCAACAACTCAAATGGAGGAACTCAGAAATTTGGAAAAGCCAAGTTCGACACTGGGGCTAATATTGGAAACTAAAACCCTAGGAGCTTTGATGAGCTTCTCAAGCATACTACAGTCAACATGCATAAATATATGTATGTGTATGGGTAGTAACTATAAAACAAAGTGTTTTAGTTTCTGTGATTGTATATATATATGGTGCAATATAATATATGCTTGATGTATTAAATATGAAATAATAATGAAACTGGTAATGTTTGGTGTATCATGTCTTATCTTAAAATTTAGTCCCTCCTTTTGGAGGTGCGTATACTATATCAATTATCAATATTGTTTTGAGAAAATTAAATTTATTAATAGAAAGAAAAGAAAAATAAAGTAGAAAAACATTGGAGACAAGGATCAAAACTTTTTTTTTTAAGGGAAAGACAAGGATCAAAACTTAAAATCAAACATTTCGTTAACAACAAAAGATAATTTTAATTATAAAAGATGGAAACAAGTCCAAGTGGTACTAAACTCATTCAAAGAAGGAAGTACGAGAAGTACTTACTCCATTCCAAGAGGACAAAACAAAGACAACAAATGACCTAAACTCCACCTAAGGAGGGTTCGTCTTAGGCGGTGGATTTTTTTTTTGTCGAGTAACATGTTGGTTAGAATTCATCTTTTAAGGTGAATAAGTGGAGTCCAGGATTCGAACCCCGAACCCTGCATATAACAATGTATTGTCTCTGCCAACTTAGCTATGTTTACGGGGATAAAAAAGTATATTCATCTCAAAATTATATACATTCGGTGGATTATAATTAGGAATGTATTTATTCCTTGATTTAGAAATACATATTTATAGTGTTGGTGCATTCCTAATAAAAAACCGAAATAACCAAATGACTGAGCTTACTTTCACTAGGATCAATAGATCAAGAAACCGAGTTCGATTTCTTATGAAAATAATTCTTGAGAAGACTTTATTGACGTCTCAGCTGAACTTATAGATCTCTTCCTCTAAAAATTGAAGGGTTAACACAAAAATAAAAAATAAAAGAACAAAAATATATATTCATCTAAATTTTTTATTTTATTTTTGACAAAATATTCATCTCAAAATTTATAGAAGTGCTTGATCATAAAAATTTATGGAACTAAGACTGCTTTTATTCCTTAATTTAAAACTAATGTATATTGGTTGTTGGAGCAAAAAATAGGTCATGTTAAAACCATCGTTCACATTTCACAGACAGGTGTGGTTGCAGGGTTGATAGTTGAGACGCACCAATGGCGAAAAAGGCTAAAGCCTCTCACTCTCACAAGAGCGCTTCTTCTTCTTCGGCCTCCACCTCCGGGTACTCTTTCACTTTCTCTATTCCCCTTTTCGTTCGCAAGGGAAAGGGTAGATTTTAAAACTAGTTTTCTTCTCTAGTTACGGTCTGGAAACAATTTATCCATAAATTGTTTTCTGTTTATTTTCATAAGCTCTCGAGGATAACTTATGAAAACAGTTTGTAGCTTATATGAAAACAAATTGATTTTATTTTATTTTCACAAGCTCTTCAGGATAAATTGATTTTTAGACCTGATTGTTAACAATTAGAAGATTTAGGGACTTCATTCAAGTAATAAAAGGGACCAACAATGCAATTAGGCCTTGGTCTTAGACACAAAATTGAATAAAATGATGGCGACATTCTGCGTTTCAGCCGTGTCTAGGTCTAGTCCTCTAGCTTCAGGTGTTGGTAGGGGGATAATTTGATTTATTACATTTAACTATATGCAAAATAGTTTCCTTAACTAAATACAATGCTGCATTGAGTTTTTCAGGAAACTATTGTTGGCGATTAAATCGAATGAGGGAATGAAGAGATCGTTGCGGCAGACTAAGTCAAGAGACATAACCAAAGCAGTGCAAAAAAAGAACAAGCAAAAGATTGATGCCAAGAAGCCGAAGAAACCCCCCACTGCTTTCTTCTACTTCTTGTAAAACTTCTTTTATTCCTCCTTGTTCTTTATTTATGATGTTTAATTCTTATTTTTAATGTGTTAGTATAAACTACTCTTTGCATTTTCCATTTCTTCTAAATTTTTATGGAATATATTATTAATTTAATAAGAGTTTAGCTGCATTAAGGTTTATTTGTCTGTATATATGAAAAAGTAGCAACACAATTACTGGTTCATTATTAGAATGAACAAGTATAGTTAATGTTTTATACTTACTTTCTTTTGCCATCCTACTGATCTGTGTATTTCCTTTGGAGTTATACTATTGCGTAAGTTGAAGGGGTTCTGTTGTATTTTACGGATTTGACTTAGGTAGAGTGTATTTTGACTTGGAGGAATGGTGCAGAGGAGGTAACCATTTGTTGATTAACAATTGGCATTACCCCCTCAAGTTCAAGAGTTGAGACAACCACTCATCTTCAAACATGTTTATCATTAGTCATTTAAAAACAATTTTCTTTTGATAGTTTCCTTTCCTTGTTTCTACTATGTCTTATTGTCCTCTGTTCGATCATACTACTATTTACAGTATATTTGGCATTGTGGTAATTAATCTAGCACTGTGACTGTGTGTAACAAACAATTGCTTCTTTTTTATATGGAAAATCTGACAATGCTTCAAAATTACTGTGTTTACTGGAAGTTCTTTTTCATTCTGAAGGGAGGATTTTCGGAAAGAATTTAAAGATCAGAATCCAGATGTTAAGTCAATGCGTGATGTATGTATAGAATCCGTCGTATTAATATTCCGTCTAATTTATTTTACACTTTTAATTTCCCATGAAGCAAGATTGTTGTACAATTGATCGTTTACAATTTTCAAAATTATATAAACAACACAAATGTTTAACATCCATTTTAAAAATTGCAAGTTGTTTAATATTTTTGAGACTGAAAATATCATCATTATTGTTTACCATCATCATGCAAAGTAATATTTTTCTGTTTTGTTTTCCTCCTTTCTGTGTTCATACAGATTGGCAAGGCATGTGGAGAGAAGTGGAAAACAATGACTTTTGAGGTTAGTTTTTGTTTGTTCTTCTCCCTTGCATATTTAACCTGAATTGTGTTACTTATTATGGTTGTGATTTTTGACGGCTGAAAACTGAGTGAATCATAAATCAAGTTTTAAAAATTGGCTCAGGGAATTTTGTCAGTTGTGATGTTTGATGGCTGAAAACTGAGTGAATCATAAATTAAGTTTCAAAAATTGGCTCAGGGAATTTTGTCAAAACTGTTTAGGTTTTTAATGTGGCTGAATGTTTGAACTTTATTGCCATGTCTTGATCACGACTTCTTTGAATATCAATGAATTAAATTTTGAAAATTCTTGAAGAACAAGTTTTTGTTATATTTGAAAAAAATTGGGAAGTTGGAATTCATTACGACAAGCAGAACTGAAGATCACTTTGGAATTTCTAGGTTATGCACAATTTTGCAATTCAGCTACTGTAATGCAAAAGTTGCAGAACTGTCTCCTCTGGTTGGAATTACAGGCTGGCATGATCATCAGTTTTTTGACTCATTTAGGGACAGAGTGTTTTTTTCTTCGATTTTTATGTTCTATCATTTTTGTTGATAGCATTAACAAGAGTACCTTTGTAGGTTTGTAGTACTTGTATTGACTGCACAAAATGTTGATTCAGTCATTTCATCAAACGTTATAGCACCCAGTTCACGTGTCTTTATAATCATCTTTAGAAATAAAAAAAATTAAAGAAAAAGGGTTCAAATCAGTTTTCTAAAATACCATCCATTGGGGAAACTTACCGGGGACTAAGGCACGTGAAAGCCGTGCTGCTATCAAGAAGAAGCTTCGGCTTGTGCTAACCGTGTTGCTATTTATTCCAAATCAATACAGAACTAGTTTTTCAACTTCGTTTCCTGTTTAAATTCCTGACAATGGAGTGTCAAATATCCTTATATTATATATTATGTTCAATTTGATCTGAGTAAAACGGAAACATCACTTTGGTTGAGCTCTATGTTAACAAAAATTGCATCTGACAGGAGAAAGTTCAATACTATGATATAGCAACAGAGAAGCGTGCAGAATTTGATAGAGCAACGACAGAGTATAACAAGAAAATGGTAACCTATCTGTCATGTTCATGGCTAGTGAACTGACTCTTATTTGGCATGTTATTAAATATACAATTTGTTTTCTTATACTTTGCAGGAAAGTGGCGAATATGAAGAAACAGATGAGGAGTCAGAGTATGACGAGTAAAACCTTCGGTTTATTCATTTTCTTGTTTACAAGGCTTCACCTATGTTAATTGAGACTACTTGAGGACGTTAAGTTGTATATTCAGTTGTAGTCAGCTCTGGTTTGTCTTTGTGAATAATTATCATTTTTCTATGTTAGTTTTTTTTAGTGAAGTACCTATGTTAGTTAGATGCTTAAAATTGCAGTTTTAGGCACATATATTGAGCAAACTGAATAGAAAGTATTCCTTTTACCAAACTTGGAATCTGGGTCTTCAGCAAAAAGTAAAAATCTTTCACTCTCATCAATACATATATGTGCAAAAATAGTTCATTGCTTTATAATGAGGTTATTAAGCTAAACCTGTTAATTTAACGCTGGGGACATAAAATATATTTTTTAAACCGCGAAGACAAAAAAATGAACAGTATAGTAAGTTGGGGGAGTAGAAACATTATTTACCCTAAAATTTACATAAAAGATATTCTCACTAAATATAAAGTTTGTTTTACTATCTTTTCAAATTGTGCCGGAAAAGAGTGAATTTCACATGAATTTTATATGATAGTGTAATTAAAAGTATACTGAAAATGTGTTACTAGTATTCCTCGTCATTATCGTTTAACAGACATACTTAGTTACTTGCTGCTTATTACTTCCACAGTGGCCTAAGTTTTTAACATGAATGTCAGATGTTCTCATTGGGAAAAAAAGTAACAGGTCCCATGAACTTCAATGCAGTAAACAAAGCACCTTTTGATGGCATATTTGAATCTATGAGGACTTTTGATGGTCTGGTTTTAAAATCATTTGGTGAATGCTTAGTTTTTTTGGTAGAAGGTGAATGCTTAGTGTAACAAAGCTTCATACATGCACTACTTTGGCAAAAGAATAACGACAACTGCTTCTCTGATTTTCAATACTTCCTAAAAACACAAGTAAAAGACTAAAATACCCCAGCGGTAGTTAACTACCGCTAACTTATAACTAAAAAAACTGGCGGCAGTTAACTACCGCTGGGTTTTTTTGGTCATTTACTTGTGTTACTAAGACACAATGAATGTCAAAACAGCAATTGTCAAGAATAGTATGCACAATTTAACTCAACTGGCCAACTCCATTAAGTAAAACCCCAAATAGCTCATTAATCATTTCAATTCTTTGACAATGTGATTTCAACCCCCATAAAATTAAAATTAAAACAGAAGTCTAAAATAGAAAAGGAGGAAAAAAGATGGATCCTAGCTGTTCTTTTTTTTTTTAAGGAAGGATCCAGATTTTCTTCACACGTTTTATTCACTACCTAAACCACCTTAGGCTATTTCTTCCATATATTGAACTACTGGAAATGAGTTTCCACTTCATGTGTAGTGTGTATCGGAAGGGATGTCTTCAATGAATCAGCAATGCTTCTAACTTCAGCAATCATGGCGACCACATCATTTAGTTTGTTAACTGCAGAGCCCACGCCCTGTGATTTGGAAATACACCGAACCGAAGTCAATGATCAATAACTCGCCGCCATAAAGGCATATTAAGTTTATCATTATGATTTCTAATTTACTATACCTTTCTAATTTACAGTAAAAAAATTATTGGGAGAAATCCTTACCACACCAGAAGCTCCTGCAGTGATAGCCATAGGTGCTGTGACAGCACTTAGCCCGGATGAACACATGACAGGTATCTTAACAGCTCGTGATATAGAATATGCAGCTGCTAAAGTTGGTGTTGCCTACAATAATCAGTGATTAGAATTTTGATAATTTAAGAAAGGGTATGTCAAAATGCAATCATTATCTAGCAGTTAAAAGGATTCTCTCATGATGTCAAATTGTGTCTATCTAAACTTAACAGAATCACGTGTCTATCATGTTAAATATATTTAAAACACTTAACCTGATTTACTATATAGTGTTAGTTGGATGTTTTAAACTATGTAGCATTGAGTTTTAGATTGAAGGTGCATCAGGTCTCTGACATGTGACACTGACACGACATCGACACATGAGTTTAAGTTTCAATCATTTCTATTTTCTCAAACTATTATCAGCATCTACGTGCAAGTGTCGCATCTGGTGTCTCTGTCTATGTCACTATGTTAGTACTTCGTAGGTTTTAAACCATTTTGAAAATTGCCACAATCATTGTTGTGATGCATTTTGCATTTCCAGTAATGAAAATGTAGGCAATTAGGAAAAGACACAGGCAAATCAAATACATTTTCATGTTTACCTTCTCAATCAAACCAAGAACACCAGACTTTGTAGGATTGGAACATTTTCCTCCCTCAGTTTGAATAATATCCACACCTTCTAGTTCAAGTGACTCTGCAAGCTTGACCTGTCAAAGTTTAAGATTTTTTTGTTTATTTACAGTACTATTTAAATACCAATAGTATCAGAATAGTTTTGCACGTTGGAAGTATAAATGCTATATGTAACCTGATCGGGGAGGCTTAGCGTGTGAGGAACAGTGACAGACAAAACCACAGATGGAAGTATCCTCCTTGTCTCTTTTGTTAGACTCAGAATCTGCACAGAAGGATAGATAGATCATGAAAATACAAAAAAACTAAGTGTAAGTTTCTGTTGATGTCTGTTATTTAAAATCAGCAACAATATGCTAACATGCAATACAAATATAAATTAAGAGTTAATTTATATACACCTTTAGTATAAATAGTCAGTCAATCATAATTGTTTAATCATTAAAAAAGCTTGACTTTCATTATACCTAGCTTAAAAGTAATGCAAATGATGGTTGGTTGACAATGTAAAACGTTTTACACTGATAGTACATCAAAATTATTCTCTACATATCATTGTTATTTTGTTCCGTAAATTTTAGTGACTATCATACACATTCATGATTGAATACTGAAAATCACTCTTTACCTGCTCTGGAGTAAAAATCACTCCCTTCTCATAAAATGAATCATAATTTCCAATCTCAACCTGCCAATGCAATATAATGTTAAGAACAAATCTTATAAGGATGAATTTTAAATGTTTATAGTTATCCCGTCTTTTGACAAGAGTATGAACTTGGAACTGATACTGGAAATGGAACTAGACAAAAGGTCAAACCATTAGTGCTCCTGCTTCAACTGCAGCTGGAAATGTTGCAGGATCTACAGAAGAAACACAAACCTACAACAGCGATGAATCATAAATGATTATTGTAGCCTATGATTATAAATGATTAAGATATCCTATGATTATAGTAAATATTGTAGATGCCAAGGCAGTTTTCAATTCCTCTCTGCTCAAGTCAAGAAACCATATAAACGAGTGTTAAAGACATTCATTAGAAAAGCATGAATATACCGGACAAGAAGTTAGGCTGATAGCTAGCTTCACCAACTCCGGGTCACATGCTATATCGACGTGAGTTGCTCCTCCCTGCAAGCACGACATTGACAAGAAATACTACTCATTTACAGTTCACAGTTGTATGTTAGTTTGTAATGTGAAATATTTTATAGAAAAATAAAAGAAACCATCAGAGAACACCACTTAAAATTTGGTCAAAGACTTATTTAAATATCATGAAGATTCAAGAGGAGTCCCAAACAGAAGATCATTCTAAATGTCAATAGTATCCTATCAAGTAAAAACAAATTCATATCAGTTATCAGCTATGCCTATCAGCTATACATCTGAGGAAGAGGAAAGGAGACTTTAGGATATTCCTGATTGAAATTTGCTTCTAAATATTTTTTACATTTTTCCAAATTTAAAGCACTTCAAGATTTTTGGATTGACACTTTGACAACTCTAGATAATTCTAGATTTAACTAATTTCAAATTATATATAGCACTCAGTTCTTTTAAGCTATCTGCTGTCAGATACAAAAAAAAAAATTACATAGATACTAAATCTTATTTTTCAGCTGTCAAATACTAGAGCACTAATCATTGGAGCTGAGAACAGCGAAAAGTAATGTAGAATTAGTGAAGTAAAGAACCTTTTCTGCGGCAGTGACAACTGAGGCAACATTGTCTTTATCAAAATTCTGCAAGCCTGTGATAATCTTCAAAAGAAGACAAATATTTATCAACATGCACATTACAACATTTATGGCAAAAGAAAATAAATGAAAAATGAGATAGAAATGGGTTTTGCATGGTTTACTTCACCTTGAGAGCTGTTCGTTCGCGAAAATCCTTAAGGACAGATTCTTTGGTTGAAGAAAGTAATGCTCTAGTAGTAAAACTGGTTTTTCTTTTCAATGTTAGTAGACATGGCTTTGAGGCTGCACCTAATAAAGGGTTGTAGTTATGGTTTGGCTTTAGAGATGAGAATGAAGAAGGAGAAGAAAGTGTTAGGCATGTTAAGGAATGCATGTTTGTGTATTAATTGCAGTTATGAGTAGAAAGCAAGAAGAAAGGTTGGATTGAGAAGTACTGTGTGTTGTTGTCTGTCTATACAAGAGAAGGAAAATAACAGATAAGATATGTGGCAGCTTTGAACCGTCCTGTTCTTGAGACAGATATTTTGTCTGCCTTTGAAGGGTTAATACTAAGGATGAAAATATTTACAGCACCCCCTAGTGTTGATGAATTAGAGGAGTCTAAACTCATTTGTTTCAGATTAAAATAAAAACGATTATGTCCTGTAAATACAACTCAGTTAATAGTTGCAAATATATTTGATGTGTTGAATCCTGAGCTCGAAGTCACAATTTCCCTCTTCATCATACTTAATGTATGATTTGTTATTCACAATTTCCCTCTTCATCATACTTAATGTATGATTTGTTATTTTTTTTTTGGTAACAAAATGTATGATTTTTACGGGTAAGCTATTTGACAAAAACTAAAAAAAAAAAAGTGATTATAAAATCCCAATTTTTTAAAAATAAAATATTTAAAACTTTAGTTATTTAAAAATAAAATATTTAAAATTTTAGTAATAACTATTAGAATTTGAGTCTAGTCTAACTAAACCTTTACAAAAAGGATTTGTAAGGTCATGATTCCTCCCACTACTATATCTCATTTAGTGTGAAACTCTTCCTACATCCATCCCCTCACACTAGACATCGTGACGAGTGTGACTTGAGTGGACCACGAGAAATTATACTATGTTTTATTTATACACTATAAGAAAAAACTAAATATAAAATTAATTTATATAATAAAATTTGGTGGATTTTAGTGTGAGGGGTCAATTAAGTCTCTCACCGGTGGAGCACGAAGGAAATACCGTTGGATTTAATCAATGGATCTTATTTGTTAAAAAAAAAATTGAGAACATTTACATTTATTTACACACAATCTTGTCCCATCTCTTTCCCTCTTCTTCCTCACTTCCATCATCTCATCCTTCATTTTTCTCATACCGGCGAGCCTCTCGCCGTCACGAGTGTGGTTCTTTTCCCCTATTCCATTGATTCTTCTATCTCTATCAGTCCAATTAATTTGTTTCTTAGATCTCTTATAATTTTTTTTGTATAAAATAAAAAATCAAGACGAAGACTTAATTAATTATTCTACTTGATGATCTTTTTTCAT
>Ga0228710_1002669_pt1 | contig 28258 bp, 25 predicted proteins | sample MedpolnodulmetaG_FD_177995 | JGI IMG/M metagenome (GOLD analysis project Ga0228710, IMG submission 177995) | Root nodule microbial communities from Medicago polymorpha collected in Santa Monica, California, United States - pink nodules | ecosystem: Host-associated > Plants > Roots > Nodule... | reverse complement strand
TATATATATATATATATATATATATATATATATATATATATATATATGTTTTTTTATACTTAATTTAGATCTATATTGTTGGCTACTAATTAATTTAACTTTGGTGCATCAAAACTTTAGGGAAACTGGTGAGAAAGATGTAGCATTCAAGGTGATGTATTGTGGGATATGTCACACTGACCTCCATATGATGAAGAATGAATGGGGCAATTCCATCTATCCATTAGTTCCAGGGTATGCTTCCAACTCCTTCTACTACAATTATACTTTATTCCTACGTTACTTGGACCATATCTTTATACTTCAATGATGAGAGAGTGAAAAGTTGAATGAAGAGTATATTTGAAATTTGCTTATAATTTATTAAAAATATTTTTTAATTTGTACAAAATACTCTTAAGAAATGAGTAGTAAATAATTGTTCAATTTGTTTATATTTTATTTAATAAATGCAGGCATGAACTTGCGGGTATAGTAACAGAGGTTGGAAGCAAAGTAGAAAAGTTTAAAGTTGGAGACAAAGTAGGTGTGGGATACATGGTTGATTCATGTCGTTCATGCGAAAATTGTGCTGACGATCTTGAGAATTACTGCCCCGAGCATACAGTCACATGTGGTGCCAAGTACCGTGATGGCTCCGTCACATATGGAGGTTACTCCGACTCAATGGTTGCAGACGAGCACTTTGTGATTCGCATTCCTGATAGCTTACCTCTTGATGCTGCCGGTCCTCTTCTTTGTGCCGGAGTCACAGTGTATAGTCCTCTTCGACATTTTGGACTCGACAAGCCTGGTATGAATATAGGAGTTGTTGGTCTTGGTGGACTTGGTCATATGGCTGTGAAATTCGCCAAAGCTTTTGGTGCTAAAGTGACCGTAATTAGTACGTCGCCTAACAAAGAAAAGGAAGCAATAGAACACTTGGGAGCTGACAAGTTTCTAGTAAGCCGCGATCCAGATCAGATGCAGGTATATGATTCATTTGATTCATTTGTGAATTTCATTATTTCAGAAATCGAGAATGTTAATCAAGAAACTAATATTGCATAACATTTTATAGGCTGCAATGAGTACTTTGAATGGTATTATTGACACAGTTTCGGCGAGTCATCCTATTTTACCATTGATTGGTTTATTGAAATCTAATGGAAAGCTTGTAATGGTTGGTGGAGTGGTAAAGCCTTTAGAGCTTCCTGCATTTTCTTTACTTGGAGGTAAGCATATGTAAAACATTTCCATATATACTCCCATTATGCAGAATATGCAGTTTTACATTCAAATTATGCAGAATGTTGATACTTGTATTAATTTCACATTATTTGTAGGGAGAAAGTTAGTAGCTGGAAGTTTGATTGGAGGGATAAAGGAGACTCAAGAAATGATTGATTTTGCGGCAGAACACAATGTAAAGCCTGATATTGAGGTTGTTCCTATTGATTATGTCAACACAGCAATGGAGCGTCTCGAGAAAGCAGACGTGAAATATCGATTCGTGATTGATATTGGAAATACTCTGAAACCAAGCCCTTAAACATTGCATGATATATCTCAATGATTCACAGCTTTAAGTGTATCACTTTGCCGATGATGTTTTGGATTTCCCTCTTTATTGTATTTGTGTGATGTAATTTGCAAGAGTAGAAATAATAAGTTTCGTATGTATTCTGATCTGATAAAAATCTGTGTCTTGTACTTATTTTTTGACAAAACTTATGTTAACCAATTGCATCTAAGGTTGTTGTATACAAATTCGTGGCCAAAAAACATAAGTAGGTGTTTACAAAACTAAAACACAAAAAATACAACATAAATTCCATGTTTGTTAAATATAACGCACACAAGTCACAAATATACAGCATAAAAGGGAGATGGGGGAGAGACTTTGAATCCAAGTTGGATTAAACAGAAAGCAGAGAATATATAATGCACACAAGTCACACATGTCAGCCTTCATTAATCTCAATGACCATCACATCAATGAGAAACTTTATATTTGTTAAATTGAATGATTGAATCAAATACTACAATCTTATTGAACTTTGAATACTTACCTGTTAGTTCCATAAATCATTGACAAGCAATCTTAGTGTCAAAGCTGCAAAAGCATATTGCAATTGCTTCAAAGTCACGGACGGTTCGTAACTCTCAATGAAGGTATTTTCAAAAGTTTGAGGTGCTGTCGTCGTGAGCTTAGCTCAGTTGGTTGGGACAATCCATAAAATATGCAAGGTCCGGGGTTCAAACCCCGGCCACTACTAAAAAAAAAAAAAAAGGTTTGAGGTGCTTGTGAGCAATCCAAGATGTCTAAAGAGCAATTTTCATTGTTGTTAGACATAGTAGTTACAACTGGGCTAGAAGCACGGCACAAGAAGGCCATATCCAAATTCTCAGCACTGGGCCCATTGAATTGGGTGAGAAGAGGATCATAAACCTTTACTATTACTTTTCCCACCCTATTATCTTCTCACGCGCCCTATTTTTTTTTACAAAAATGTCCATGGAATTTCAGATTATAATCCGAACAAAGTTTGGATGTGTTTGGATAAGAAACAATCATAATCTTTCTTATTTCAGCAGTTGTAAATTTCTTTCTTATGGACAAAAATGTTTATGCATAAACAACAATCATAATCTTTCTTATTTCAGCGGTTGTAAATTTCGTTTTTAAAAACAACAAAAAAACAAAGTAAAAAAATGATAAAACATGTTAAATGAAATAAAATAGATATAAAAATACCACAGAGTGTAATAAAACTAATGCAAAAATTTTCAAATTTTTCTATGAAAAATAAAAAAAAATGAAAAATGGGTCTAAACGATGAAATTTTGGATTTTGAGGGACGAAGTTTCGTAAGAAGTCCCTTCTAAGAAAGTCTTGATCCTTGATTTTTTTTCTCTCTAATTTTTTGAGAAAGTTTCGAAGCAATCTGATCAAGTACCCCGAAAACCAAATTTTTGATTGAGAACAATTAACAATGACCTAAAACAGAAAGATGAGAGTTAGAAAAATTAATATGGTCCTTAAACTGGATATTCATGTTACAAATACGCTCATAATTTATGCTTATACAACTCAGATTACGATTTGGGAACATGCCCTATTTTTGGGGTGTTCGGACTATAAAATCCGAATTGGTGAAAAACTCATTTTTCCACCCGAAAACAAAGGGAAAAGTCAATTCAGATTATAATATCCGAAAATCACATGGACATTTTCGTAAAAAAAAAAATAAGGCGCTTGAAAAAGGGGTATGATGGAAAAAGTAATGGCCGGAAACCTTTCTACAAACATAAAGATTTCATTTGATTACTGCAGCTTCTAGATACTAGGGTCAAATGAAGTCACTTAGTAGTTTCCTTATGCAATGAATAAGTTTTTGTCCATATAAATATTTTAAATTTTGATTTTGGTTCCTCTAAAAAATTTTAGTCCCCTAAATATTTACTACTACAATTTTTAGTCTCTACTTTTAAGTAAACTCAAGTTTATCTTTCTAAATTTTGATTCTTTTTAGTTATATTTAGTATATTATAGGAATCTCACTAAAAATTAATTTTTTTTAACAAGTGAGAAATTAAATATGAATTTGTTAAGTTTTTACCGCTTAAAATTCATATTTTGAGAAAAAAAAATTAGAACAGATTTTTATAATATTATAATTATATCCGTAAAGAAAAATCAATCAAAAATACGAAAGGTAAAATATAAGATGATTGAAAAAATCGAGATCAAAAGTTATGACGGAAAATATTTGAGAAACCAAAATTTGGTGAAAATATTTAAATGGATTAAAAATGAAATTTGAGATATTTACCGGGATAAAAACTTTTTTATGGTTGAAATTATTAAAAGTCATGTGCAAACATGAAATCCTTATGTATAAGCATGTACCAAATCCATTAAAAAATCATCAAAGAATATTCAAGCAATTTTATTATCTCTAAAACGCCCCTCTTAATTTCTGTAGCCAACCCGAGCTCGAATAAAAATTGCATGGAGTTGAATTAAAACATTCCTTTTTACTACCTCCGTCCCTAATTATAAGACCCTTTTGAGAATTTTTTTTGTCCCTTTTTATAAGACCTCTTTGGTATTTCCAAATACATTAATTATTTCTTTACTAACATACCCTTATTTATTTTGCATTTTTCTCTTCAATCAACAATAAAAACAATAGTAATTATATACAAATTTAATACTACAACCAACTTTCTTAATCTCCGTAGTTTTTGCAAAAGGCTCCTCCTATATTTAGGGACGGAGGTAGTATGAGTTTGGATTCTAGCTTGAAATCCTTCAAAATTCTTAGCCTTCGCTCTCTTGAGTTGGATATTTTTTGTTGCACTTCCCTCTTATGATTGTATATGACATATTAGCAAAGGTGTTTGTGAAGCATTTCTCAACCCAAGAATCTAACCCAAAGACACTCAACCTTTAGCCTTTAAGTTTCCTAAAAGTCCCCTCCTTAGGTTTGATAAGATTGCACAAAAAAAATTATGAATGAAAGCTTTATATATTACTCAGACCTTGAGAAAATCGTGTCGCGTTTGTCCAGGATATCGCTGCAATATGTTGTTTCGTACACAATACTGAAGTTGCCTGTTGCAAAATCGTATCATGATTCTCTTCAATTGTGTCGTGGTTTTTGACGAACAAGAATCAGGAAATCGGCTTTAAATCTCTTCGCAATTCCTTTAAATCGTGTCATGAATTTTTTGGCGAATCTTCGTCACCAAATTTTGTGTCAATTTTTAACAATACTTTTAATGGGAATAATTTTGATGCTATGGCAGTGCAATTTCTCTAATTCAACGGTCACAATTTCTTTGATAGTTGGTATTCAACGTCGCATTTGTATTAATCTATTGTCACTCTTATCAATCACCTTAATATGAGTGTTTGACAAGTTACTTTTAATCACATTAATAGGCCGAAAAATCATGTGACTGACTGACTTGCAATTTATTCTCAATCTATACCTACATGTATTAGTTGATCGTCATATTCATGTGTAATTTGGCCTAGAGGCATCTCTTTTGTAAATAATAAATAAAAAATAAATAAGAAGTCCTTTTTGACAAAAGTATAGTATGCATATCAGGCTATATATAGAATTATATAATGGGGCCTGAGGCAGATGCCTTAATCGCCTTAGGAGTCAATGAGTCATGAACCAACAAGGACAATGTGATCAAATGCATGGTCCCAATACAACAACCCTGACAGCTCTTATAAATATCTCATCCATAACTAGCACTGGTAGATGTTAGTAATAATATCCATAACTTAATGCTTTACCCATTTTTCAAAATAAATACCGTATAACACAGCCTGAATTTGAGCATATCATTGAATTATCATAACTTTGAGCATATTATTGAATTATCATAACTTAGTTTGAAATGGCAACAGAAGGTAAAGTAGTAGAGTTTCCTAAGAAGGCCTTTGGATGGGCAGCTAGAGATCCTTCTGGTGTTCTCTCCCCTTTCAATTTCTCCAGAAGGTTTACTTCATGATCACCTCTTCATTAATTTAATGCATATTTCTAATATTATTTGCTGCATCATTCCCCCCTCACATTCTACTTGTTTTAAGGAAATTAATATTTTTTTCTTTTCTTTTTCCACTAATAAAAGATCAAAACAAGGAATTGGATGGAATGTGCTAATTGAATGAATATATTTGATGTTTACTAGGGTTGTTCTTGTTCGGATTAAAAATAAAAAGTTTAAACCCTAAAAATCGCTCAAAACTAATATTTATTGAATGCGTTTGGACCAAAATAAACAAAAACAGATCTATTTGGTTTAGTTTTCGGTTCATAACTCTAATACAAAATTAAACCGCACCATTAAAAATTAGTGAGCTGCCGCTACTAATTTTTTTGACACACATCAAATAACCTTCTAACATCTTGATGCCCTTACTTAAAATATGTTAGTTTTGTAGAATTGGTTAGTTTTCTAATATAAGTGTTAAAATAATTTTTTTAAATTGTAGTTTAGATAACCGAAATTACATCTAAATTAAATCCCCATTATCATATTCTTTTAAAGGGACGTTCAAAATGAACCAAACTCGATATTTTTTTTAGTTTAGTAGTCTAGTGACTGGAGCTCACACAATTAAATGTGGAGAAGTGGGGTGTCCGGGGTTCGAACCCCGACCCCTGCATAATTTACCAACGGAGCTAAGCTCACGGGTACCATACTCAAATTATTTTAATATTTAGATTGAATTATTTTTTTCCTCATATATAATTGAACCAAACTTCAATGGGAACACCCTTAAATTGTTTAGATCTATGTTTCTGGATACTAATTAATTCAACTTTGGTGCAACAAAATTTTAGGGAAACGGGTGAAAAAGATGTAGCATTCAAGGTATTGTATTGTGGGATATGTCACTCTGATCTCCATATGGCAAAGAATGAATGGGGCACTTCCATCTATCCACTTGTTCCTGGGTATGTTTTGAACTCCGTTGTATTATTATCATTAGTACTATCCATGTCTGTAAATATACTAATACTCATTCTAAATTATGAGATTCATCAACTATTTTTGCACAAATTAACAACTAAAAATAATTGACTATTTTTACTGTCATTAATTAATTAAAATATAAATGAAAGGACAATTTTTAAAAACTAATACATTAAATTGATTAGGTAATGTAGCATATATTTTTGCCATAATTGATGTAATAAATACAGGCATGAGCTTGCCGGTGTAGTAACAGAAGTGGGAAGTAAAGTGGAGAAGTTTAAAGTTGGAGACAAAGTAGGTGTTGGCTACTTGATTGATTCATGTCGATCATGCCAAGATTGTAATGACAATCTTGAGAATTACTGCCCCAAATTTGTAGTCACATGTGGTGCCAAGTATCGTGATGGAACCGTCACATATGGAGGTTACTCCGACTCAATGGTTGCAGACGAGCACTTTGTGATTCGCATTCCTGACAACATACCTCTTGATGTTGCCGGTCCTCTCCTTTGTGCTGGTGTTACAGTATATAGTCCTCTTCGATTTTTTGGACTCGACAAGCCTGGTTTACATATAGGTGTTGTTGGTCTTGGTGGACTTGGCCATATGGCTGTGAAATTTGCCAAAGCTTTCGGTGCTAATGTGACCGTAATTAGTACATCGCCTAACAAAGAAAAGGAAGCCATAGAACACTTAGGAGCTGATTCATTTCTGATAAGTAGCGACCCAAAGCAGATTCAGGTACCATACAATATATGATTCATTTGATTTTGAGATGCATTATTTCAGAAATTGATAATTATAATTTATAAACTAATATTATTGATAATTTTTTAGGCTGCAATCGGTACTTTGGATGGTATTATTGACACAGTTTCAGCTGTTCATCCTCTCTTACCAATGATTGGTCTCTTGAAGTCTCATGGAAAGCTTATAATGCTTGGTGTAATAGTACAGCCTTTGCAGCTTCCTGAGTATACTTTAATTCAAGGTAAGCATATGAAAAATATTTCCATATATATTTTCCCTTAGAATGGTTCAGGAGAAAATGCTAATTACGCACTTCTATATAATTAAATATTCAAATCATGTAGAATTTTATGCTCACTATGGTTAATTTCATATTATTGATAGGGAGAAAAATATTAGCTGGGAGTCAAGTTGGAGGGTTAAAGGAGACTCAAGAAATGATTGATTTTGCAGCAGAACACAATGTAAAGCCGGATATCGAGGTTGTTCCGATTGATTATGTCAACACAGCAATGCAGCGTCTTGCTAAAGGAGATGTCAAATATCGATTCGTGATTGATATTGGAAACACATTGAAACCAAGCTCTTAAACTTTGCAGGATTCATTAGCATGATTCACGGGTTAACAAATAATTTAACAAAAACATGAGCTTAAGTATATCACTTGCCAAGGATAATTTAGATTTCCATCGTTATTGTAATGTTGTTATGCAATTTTCTATGTCTTGTGCTTAATGTTAATCATGCTATTTTTAATAAAAAATTCTTTTGCTTTTAGTATATTTATTTTAAATATTATTTTTTTCAACCAAATACATCGTATGAAAGGGTTATTCCCTAAGAACGATTTACAAAATACTCTACATCGTATGGAATGGTTCTCCCCTATGAATGATTCCCTAATTAAATACTTCCCTAGGATGGATTTTTTACTTTGCTCTCAAAGGTATTTAATTTTCTCCTATCTATACATTGACATGCATTTTTCAATCTTTGCAAATTATTAACAATTTTGGTATTTTGGACTTTGGAGGTTTGGTAATGGTGCTATCACGTGAGAATAATTGACTGCTTATGCAAAATAACTACAAAGTATGGATTAATCTAAAACCATGGGAATGTAAAATATTACATATCAATCAACTATTAAACCTGTTCTTTGCCAGATGGTATACAAAGGTAAATATGGACGTTGTTTAAGTTATTGAAGAGTAGGAGCCATTTTATACTTTATTGATAACAAACCTTATTACAATAGAAATATTACAAGTAAAAACTTTGCACATGTTTATTTGGAAGGGTCTCAAATGTAGATAACTACTTATTACATATTGAAATTTAAGGGCTTTTATTAAGAGTGTTTCCAATGTCAATCACAAATCTATATTTAACATCTGATTTGAGGACACGATCCATTGCTGTGTTGACATAATCCATAGGTATAACTTCAATATCAGGTTGTACACTGTGTTTGGCTGCAAAATCAACCATCTCTTGAGTTTCCTTCATCCCTCCCATTCCACTACCAGCTACCATTTTTCTCCCTGCAATACATCAAAATATTAATTTAAGTTTAATTTCATTTCCTAAGATATATGCACTATATTTTACACTAAGTTAAGCAAACTAATTTATTGAAGTTTCACATACCTATATAGCATGCTACATAGGTATGTGATTTTCATATGCTTACCCACTAGTAAAGGCCACGCCGGTAACTCAAGAGGCTTCTCTGGGGCACCAACCAATACAAGCTTTCCATGAGATTTTAGTAAATCAATTAGGGGTAAGAGGGAATGATCAGCAGAAATTGTGTCAATAATACCATCCAAAGTCCCTATTGCAGCCTAGAAAATTATCAACATTTATTAACTAATTATCACCAATGAAATACTAACATAGACACGAACGTCCGTTGCATGCATACGCTGAAATTGGTCGCCAGAATTAATGACCGAATACCGAGTTTAAAAAAACAACATATACATGGATGTATATATGTGATTTACCTGCATTTGATCAGGATCACGGCTAATTAGAAATGAATCAGCTTTTAGGTGTTCTATTGCTTCCTTCCTTTTGTTTGGTGATGTACTAATTACAGTCACATTAACTCCAAAAGCTTTGGCAAATTTTACAGCCATATGGCCTAACCCACCAAGGCCAACCACGCCCACATGTAGACCAGGCTTGTTGAATCCATAATATATAAGAGGGCTATAAACAGTGATTCCGGCGCAAAGGAGAGGAGCAGCGGCATCAAGTGGCAAGGCATTAGGTATACGGATCACAAAGCACTCGTCTACAACCATCGAGTCAGAGTAGCCTCCATATGTGATACTTCCATCACTATATTTAGCACCATATGTGAGTATAAATTTTGTGCAGTAGTTTTCAAGACTGTCATCACAATCTTGGCACGATCTGCAAGAACCAACTAAGCATCCCACACCCACTTTGTCATCAACTTTGAATTTTTCTACTTTGCTTCCCACCTCAGTCACTACACCAACAATTTCGTGCCTGTATTTCTTGTACCAATTGTTAGAACGGAAATGAATTTGTTTTGGTAATCGGTAATCCTTTTTCTTTTTTTTTGGGGTGGCTGGGGTTTAAACCTCAGACCTTGCATTTTTTATCTATTGTCCATATCAATTGAGTTAAGCTCACGAGGACGGTAATCGGTAATCCTTTGATATTACTCATTCCGTCTCAAATTAAGTGATTTAGTTTAAGCATATGCATTATTCTCCTATAACATATTTTAATCATATTTTTCTACTAATAAATAAAGACAAATTATAGTATATAAGATGTTGGATTTGTCTCAATTAATATATTCAAATTATCAACTTTTAATAATTTTTAGTAATAAATAATTAAAGATATTATATGTTAAAATAATGCATTGGCATATGTTGAACAATAATCATGTCACCTAATATGAGACGGAGTAATGTTTAATTTATTAAGAGTGAACATTCATTTTAATACTATATGAGAAGTGAAAGAAAAATCCTTAGTCCCTAAATCACAGTTAGAAAAGAGACGATTAGGACATAACAATTATTCCTCTAAAAGAAAGACCTAACAATTATTAACAAGGGAAAATTTGGTTGAAGTGCTCCTTTAAATTGATGAGTAATGTTAGCAATACTCTCTTTTCAACACTCTCTCAAACACTCACTTCATTATTGATTTAAATCATGGTGGGACTCACACATTGGAAATGAGTTCCACTTAAAGTGGTGGAACATACATTAGTTTCATCCAACAAGAGAGTGAGTGTTAGAGATGGTGTTGAAAATAGAGTGTCCTTAGCATTACTCTAAATTGATTGAAGTGAAAGTCTCTAAATAAATAATTGAAGTTATCTTGTTAAACTGATTATGGCTAAAAGTGAGTAGAAGGTAAAATAATTCATGTTTGAATATATTTATGTAAAAGTAAGTTAAACAATAAATTTAAATGTTTGTCAAAAAAAATAAAATAAAATGTTAAAATCAATTCTAGAATAAAAATCTTCAATTTTTAGTTTCAACTAGAGTTAATTTTTTTATTGTAAAATCAATTCTACTTAATAGCAACCAAAACAGTCAGAATTTATACACCTCTAAAATCTTTTTTTTGGTTAATCTGAAAATGAAATCAAACATTTAGCTAAATTGATAAATCATAATGAATATTTTTTAGTTAATAATAACAACGACATGTATTGCTCAAAACAAAAATATAAGGTGGTCCTATGTCTTTAAAGAAAAAAAGGCGGTCCTATGAATCCGAAAGAAGACAGAAAAAAATAGTTGATTTATTGGAAAAAAATTATTTAAAAACTTTTATTGTTTTATTTTAGTAATAAAAACTTTTTATGTTGTAAGTGACAAATTGTCAATTTTTAATTATTTTTAGTGATATAATTATCCACTTTGTGATGGTGGTTTAGATTTATCTTTTTTGGTTTAATTACAATTTTATTGTATCAATCTTCACTTATTCACGAAATTGGTCTACCGATTATATAAGCACTCATTTTTGATCTCTCAATCACAATTTTTTATATAAAGTTGTTGATTTGAAATATTTTAAATGATGTGACATACGACCTAATGATATGGATTGATCGAAATTCATAAAATTAGAAGTAAATCAATTAAAAACATCAGTTTCAACATTTTTAAAGTACAAAAATTTGATACAAGACCAAAACTTGATGATTTTAAAATAGAGAACCAATTTCTCCTTAAAAAAAAAATAGTGAACCAATTTTGTGAATGAGTAAAAAATAAAAATAAAAAGGGATCATTGAACTTTGAACTCGCACTTTGTTTAATTTTCTCAAATATATATTAGAAAGGAAGGGAGCAACAGGATCATGCGGAGGAGCAGCAGGATCATGCGGAGGAGCAGCAACATCAAGTTTGTATGTTACATCAAGTTTCTCTAATTTTAGTCAATTATAAAATGAAGGGCCAAAACTTGATGATTTCTCATATATCTATCTAGAACTCGAATTTTTTCTCATCTTCTCATTGACTAAATAAAATTTTCATTCAAATATTAGATAAAGAGGGATCGCTGAATTTGAACACATATACAAGTTTTAATTTTAGATATTGAGCCATTTTTTGTCATGCCGTAAGCATATTTATCATTTATTCCATTAACTATATATGTAGTCTTAAATATGGCTAAAAACAATTACCATGAAACAAAATGATAATAAAGTTTTTATTCAAAAAAAAAAATGATAATAAAGTAGGAAGCTTACCCTGGAACTAATGGGTAGGTGGATGTGCCCCATCCGTTCTTGGCCATGTGGAGGTCCGTGTGGCATATCCCACAGTACAACACTTTGAATGCAACATCTTTCTCACCCGTTTCCCTAAAGTTAATAGGTTGCAAATTCATTCTCATGTTGTCTTATGATAATCATCATGGTTATAAGGGTGACCAATAAAAAATTTATCACAAAGAAAATCACTTTAGATCTAAATAATTCGATGGATAAAAGAGTCATATATGGAGGTGTCAAAATGAGCTATTCAACCAACGTTAGATTGATCAATGTTGGGTTTAGACTTTTTTAGATTAGGTTAAGAAGGCTCGATTCAAATTGTATCTCAAAACATTGTTAGCCTTAACAAAAGATTAAACGATTTAACTTTTTATCCAAAAAAAAAAAAATCATAATTGTAATTATTGCCTTAGAACTATAGAAGTCTAGATAATTAAATCTAAGCAAAAATGTAATTGTACCACTTAAATATATATTATGGACTTTAAAAAAGCTCTCTATTTTTTTTTTTTACCAATAAAAAAGCTCTATGTTAAAATTTAACTTATTCCTCAAAATGTTTTGTTCTATCACTTTCATTTTTATCTATCACTTTCTTAGAAATTTTTTGTTCCTATTTACTTTTTACTTCAAATTTTTGTGGATACTTCTTTACTCATTCCATGTTTATTTTTGGCCTAGACGGCTGCTGCGTTTACTAGACTTATGGATTAAAAAATTTATATGGAGTGGTGATGTCCTCTCCAAAAAGGTTTGCACGGTTTCATGGAGTGTGATGTGCCGGCATTGGTCGGAAGGGGGCTCGATATAAAGCCAACGCGTTTAATTAATGAAGCATTGATACTAAAGTTGGCTTGGGAATTAATAGCAAAGGACACTCAATGGTCTATTCTTTTCAAAAAGCGGTATTTCTCTAATGGTAGACCGATCACACACCATTTCAAATCCTCAGTTTGGTCGGGTATTAAAGCAGTGGTTGGTACATCTCTGGAGAATTCTCGGTGGATAGTAGGAACATGAGAGAGTATTCATTTATGGACGGATAATTGGCTCGGTGAGCTGTTGGTAGACTTACTTCATATTGACACGGATTTTCATGGCCATCTTAAAGGAACGGTTTCTGAAGTTATTGTGAACGGTGGATGGAATTTGCTTGCGGCATTAACTGGCTATGGAGACATAAAAGACCGCATGGAAGCCATAGTGTTACCCACAGTCATGCTCCCTGACGTGTTGGTATGGGTTCACGCTCCTGATGGTATTCTGACATCAAAGCTAGCACTCTCATTTCTCCGTACGAGCACCACTTTGCTGCCCTGGGGCGATCAGATTTGGGGCCCTGCTTTTCCGCCTTCTCATTCTTGTATTTATTGGATATTCCACCATGGGAAGATGCCTACGGATGAAAACCTCAGGAAACGTGGTTGCATTGTCGTCTCGGTTTGTAGTTTATGCATGACTGCGGTTGAAACTTCCGATCATATTTTCCTTGGGTGTCAATTCGCAATGCAATTATGGCACTGGATTGGTAGTAAGCTTAATTGTGTTATTGACCGCTCCTCCGTCGACACACTTCTTTCTTGTCGGCCGGCCAGGTGCTCTTCGCAGGTATCAGACATTTACATAGTAGCAATATTGCACACGCTTCATACAATCTGGTGGGCTCGAAACTCCTTGCGTTTTACAATTGTAACGCCGACGTTGCATTCAGCCAAAATTCGTATACACTCGCATATTGCCATGTCTGGGAACGTTTTGAAAGGTAAGTGTCTGCCCTCTGAGTTCTCCTTTCTTGACTCTTTTGCGGTTTCTCCTCATTGTAGAAGGGTCAAAAAAATTATTTTGGTTTTGTGGAAGACCCCGACTGCCCCGTGGTTGAAAGTAAACACAGATGGTTCGGTGATTAACGGCTTGGCAGCTTGTGGGGGGCTGTTCCGTGACAGTCTAGGTACTTTCCGCGGTGCTTTTTACTGTAACGTTGGTGCTCAGTCTGTTTTTTATGCGGAAGTGCACGATATTATCTCTGCTATTGAATTTGCTGCCCAAAACGGTTGGACAAACATTTGGCTTGAGAGCGACTCCACCAGCGCCCTATCGATTTTCTCGAATTCGGCATTGGTTCCGATTTTGTTACGGAACAGATGACATAATGCACGCAATCTTGGGATTCAGACCGTTTCTTCTCACATCTTCCGTGAAGGAAATTGCTGCGCAGATAAGTTGGCAACCTTGGGTCACTCCATATCCAGGGAGCTTTGGCTTGACAAACTTCCAGTTGAGGTGAAACTTGATTTTTATAGGGACAGATGCGGCTTACCTAACTATAGATTCCCATAATGTATTTCTCGGTGGTTCCCTTTCTCTGTTTCTATTTCTGTTTCTATTTTCTGTTTCTTATTTGGTGGGTTTTGGTTTGGTCCCCCCACTCTTGTAATTATTATTTTCCCCTTTTTTAATAAATTTTTCGAGTTAGGCGGCATAGGATGGAGGTATCTCGGGGTGCCAACCTAGTTGGGATGTCGATGTTGCCTCTTGATGTCCGTCCTTTCTCCCTACTTATCAAAAAAAAAAAACTTCAAATTTTTGTCAATAATAATCTTTTTTTTTTAAGGAGTCAATAATAATCTTAAGTTGCTGATATTAAATGCAACTTGGTTATTGTTTTGGAATCTGCTGCAATTTGTGTTTATTTGTTTGCTACTGTTGTATTGGTGTTTGCATGACGTTATTGTTGCATTCCTTGCAGATAGTATGAATTTTCCATCTCTGATGTTTGCATATCTTGTGCTTAAATTAAAGAAAAAAAGTATAAACAAAAATAAAATGACTTGACAATAATAATAAATGTATAAAATGAAGAGGTAAATGAAGTGAACCTTCTGGAGAAATTGAAAGGGTAGAGAACACCAGAAGGATCTCTAGCTGCCCAACCAAAGGCCTTCTTAGGATGCTCAAATTCAGGCTGTGTTGCCATTTCAATTTGTCAAAAGGAGAAGAAAAAAAAAAGTATTTGGGTGCCTTAGAACTCAAAGGACGATAATGTGAAGTTAAGATGCATGTGCTAAGCTAGAGAACTATATTTATAACGATTATCCTGAGAATAGTTCAGAAAAAAGAAATATAAAAGGACGACTTAAAAAAAAAAAATTGAAAACAAAAAAGGTTTATCGGTGTTTAATTTAGTTTAACCGACAAATATTGATATGGTTAAGTTTCACACTTTTATTCAATTCGATATTAATTCTTACAATTGTGTATGTGAACTTCCGTGATGATTAACACTTGATTTACAAACCCAAAACAAAAAAGGTTTGATTAGTGGCAAAATATACTTAAAAAATAAAATGAATACAAGTGAAGTCATCATCATTAGAAAGAAAAGGGATAAATTAATACTAAAAAATAAAAAGTATATGAAAGTGATATCATCATCATTAAAAAAAGTCATAAAATAATAACTTATTTATATGCGCCGTGAGCATGTCATGTTGTCTACATTCATTCCTCAAGAAAGAAAAATAAAGAAACAAGGAGAATCTTATTTTAAGTATTTTTTACATAGTGAAGGAGTTAGATACAGATAAGAGATGATTGAGGCTTATTTAAAAATATTTTTAAAATTGATTCCCAACAATTTTTATTTGTATGTAGATCTGTCGTAAATATAATTATTCATTTTTTAAGAGACTGGGAGAATCTTAAATCACTCGTTCATGTTAGTGATGTATTTGGTGACAACATTAACATTAATGTATCTTAGCAGATATTGGGTTTTTAAATAAAAATTAGGTATCGAGCCAAAGCCTCTAGACAAAAGAAACGAACAAAAGGGAGAGGCTGCTGATTCACATGTTTTTCTTAACCAAATTTGTTGTACTTAAAAAAATTATACTCGCCTGAAAAAAATAAATTATACTCATGTATCCTTTATTATAAAAGTTAGATTTGATGAGCTAGCATGTTTGCCCGAATTCCTTGCATTTTTTCCTTCTAAGCATGTAATTATTACTAATCTAATCTCTCAACCACACACTTAATCACAGCCGTTGATTCAAACTTTATTTTCAAACTCCTCACTTTCTCTCTCATACAGAAAGTCATAATGACAATTGAAAACAATGTTAATCATCCTCTTTTTCCATCCCTAATACGTAATTAATGCTAATCAACTCAGTCAACCACTCTCTTCATTTCAGCTGTAGATCTCATAACATTTCATGTATTAATGTTCCATGATTTGAGTCAACTACCCCCTACATCTCAGCCGTAGATCTCATAACCTTCCATGTATATTAATGAATGTGTTCCCATTATCATCTCCTGCAATCATTTTTGCTCAGCTGTTATATTCTAAAAATGCACCGTGTAAAACTTTACTGTCTTACTGTCAACATAAAACTTTACCCTTTCACTTATACATTTACTGTCAACATAAAACAGTTTACAAATATTTATGGAACTTAATGATATTCATGGAACTTAATGATATTTCATTGTGATTAAAAAAAAAATTATTAATTATTATTGCTATTTGAATTTGAAATTGACTGTCATCTATATAACAAGTCAAATTTCAAATATTTATGGAACTTAATGATATTTCATTTTGAATAAAAGAAAAATTATTACTTATTATTGCTAATTGAAAATTCAGGTCATGAATAGATGGTTCAGTAGTAGTAAACCAATGTCCAAGCCAAATGTCAACTATTGATATTTATGATTGGTATTTATGGATCTTAATGTGCATATTGTTTATCACGAAATCTTTTGTAATGTATCTTGATGATTAAAGTACAAACCTTTTTTTTTTTATGTATGCTACTATTTCATTTTGTTTCTATTGTTGTCGTAGAATGGAACATATTTTTAAATGTTGTTATAACTTCTATCAACTATATATGTTTATATTGTTGCGATTTATTCGTTTAACTTCTTCTTGGTCGCACGGGTCAAGAGTCTAGTTAAATATAAAAGTTGGTGCTTTCTTGGGATAGAAGACATGCAAGACCTAAAAGTCATGCAAGGGACTTAAAATTAAATGAATGAAAGTATTGTAATAGAGTAGATGGTGTTCTAAGTGGTTAATGAATACCATTATATATAGAGATATTGTTTAGAAGAATTTGAGCTGATTTTCGTATGGAACAATTTTTGATCAGACTTTACTTAACTCCTAATCGAACTTCGAATTAACAGTGTCTCTTTCCATCGAGAATCGGAGGATTAATGCACAAAAAAATTGACAGAAATTATTATGTTTTTCTTATTATTTTGTTTATTATGGGTAAGTTTGTGCTCTTGGCGTTTATGGTCCCAAGTTTTTATTAAAAAGAAATACACATAAAATCACCTAAAATATGTTATTTTTTTAAAAAATTATTGGAAAGCTAAGAACCCATTAAAATAATACTTACTATGTTGAATCCACCATCAAGAAAGGTACAAACCAAGGGGTCAAAAAAAGTGTGTGATCTACACCAAAAGAGACTTCGACTAGTCGAATCTCATCTTTGTGGAAGCGAGTTGATTTTCAATTTTCTGATAGTTAATCATCACAAACTAAGTCTTCATTTCCGAAAAGAAAAAGTGCACGTATTGGAAATGCATTGCGTTCTCCGTTTTCAACGTCGTCTCGAGACCCTTTGCCATATATTGATCATATGTCAAAGTTCATGAGACCTCACATTGAAAAAATTGTGAATGTTAAAGGGGATAATAATTGTGGATTTCGGGAAGTAGCTCGACACATGGGTATGGATGAAGAGAGTCATCCTATGGTTCGCATAGCACTTATTCTAGAGTTGCAAGCTCATAAGAGTGACTATATGCCAATACTTGGGTCCGAGGAGCGTTTTAACTATATCATGAATGATTTATACCTTCCCAAAAATAGTAGTGGAATTGCATAAATAGAAAAGTGGTTGCTATTACTAGACATCTGTCACATTGTTGCAATTTGTTATAATAGAGTTGTAGTTTTGTTGACAAGTCCCAAAATTGGTATATCTGTGACTTTTTATCCCAATAAGAGGAAGTCTACCACTTAACCCACATGCCCACATCATGTGCCTTGACTTGATTTTCCGATCATTTTCTTAATGTTTATTTGAAAGATGGTTGCCCATTACCATTGTACGAAGTGGAAGCAACATAAGATTGGCGAGGTTGAGAAATAGGAATTTGAGTGTATGGATAGACAAAGTTTGTTCCAAGACCTCTTGGCTAAAGTAGAGAAATCGCCGAAAAAAGAATCAAATCAACTCAATCCAAATTTGTGAGATACCCCTTCATGAGAAAATGAAGAATTTCAGGTTATTCGAGAGGATGAAAATGAAGTTTCACTAGATAGGATATGATACTATTTTGTTGGTGTTCATATTTTGTTTGTTAAATAATGCACCGACATATTTTTGTGGTCGATAATGTAACGCCGTTTTTTTTGTGGCCAATATATAACTAACATTATATAAATATATGATTTTTATGCAGTGGACAAAACACTAACTATTTATGTGGTTATTATTTCTTGTATTTTATATAAATATATGTCTCCAGTTAATCAACAATTTATTTTATCTTTCATTTGATTTTATTCTGATATTTACTCTTGTATCTACTTCTGTCAAGTGAATTACTCTTGTATCTACCCCGTCTTTAAGAGGACAATTAAGGTTTTTTGTTTTTTTTTAAATCCCACCAACAAGTTGGATGAGTTGAAGATCCAACTTAACAAATAGTTTGTCCATCTTGGTGAAAATCAAACTACGTCTCATGTATTTGTGCATGTACCATGTATAGATCTGATGTGGGATAAAGTTAAAGACATGTGGGAAACTGTTTTTTTATCCTCCAAGTTATTAATAATGATGGTGATGCAGCATCCATGTTTATGTTAATGGTTGAAAATAATAAGCTATATCTTTGTGTTCATTCAACTGCGATCGCCAAAATTATCACTAAATTTTTGGTATCATTTTATGGACTTCTAAGTTTTTGTTTTGTTATTTTTGATGTTTTGATGTGTAATAATCTGTAATGTTGCATTTTTATTGAATTTCTATCTTTTGATTATTATGAATGTATTGTCGAATTCGTGTAATTTTGTTCGATTATGAATGATTATGTAATGATGTGACTTATGAGTGAGTTTTGTAGTCAAACTTGTTGTATTGTTGATGCAAATTGTGTTCATAAGTTACATGCCATTAATGTCCTGGTGTTAAGGTCATAATGTTCTGACTGCATACCAGAACTCAGCGGCAGTTAACTGCCGTTGGAGTCGAGCAATTTCATAAGTAAGGAGAGCAATTTTTGAAAAAAAAAAATGAGTACCTATTATTTACCAGGAGTCATTCAAAGAATATTTTTCTTTAGCAACTAACAAGTCCCATGATTAAAATATAAAAGAAAGTAGATAAAAGATGTCTCATCATATCAAATTCATGTGATTTTTGGACTCTTCAATTTTTTATTTTATTTCCAAATGCACATATTAAAGTACATATTATTGACTTTTCTTCATTAACTACCATTGAAGTTTATAATTTTTTTTTATAAAAATTATAAGTACATAATGTGTACACATATGATCAATTTAAAGACCCTTTTTAGTTTAATACCATTATGGATGTTTTTGTTTTTGTAAGTAGTCTAATGGCTAAAAAGTGAAAGACATTAAAATAAGGGATAATAGTCGCAATAATCCTTTGATGTATCGCAATTACAAAATTGTTCATGATCGTGCACTTCATTACTAGTAACCGCTGCAGACTACTGTTACTATTATTAGACATTTGGAACCAAAAGGATTATTAACCCCTTAAAATAATGACAATCTTAGTATTTGTCAAATTTACAAATCCAATGCTCTCTAGGAGTGGGAGTATGAATGTGTATGAGTTCACACTTTAAAGTGCAAATCCAATGCTAGTACTTGTCACTATTAACCCGTGACAATGACAATGTTAGTATTTGTCAAATTTACAAATGCAATGCTCTCTGGAAGTGGGAGTATGAATGTGTATGAGTTCACACTTTCTTGTGATATACTGATATTTTCATTTTATTTTTCCTTTCTGTTTCGTTCCGGTAATAACCTTGTGTTTCCCTTATTGCGATGTTCAAGGTTCTTGAGACAAAGAAAGATTGTTCATAGCGCACTTGTTCCTATGCAATGGCATATTTGTCTTCTGGAGCCTCTCAAACAATATATGCCGTAAATACTCTGCGTATCAATTACAAATTTGTGTTACAAGTTAATGCTGAAACTTTTAGATTTATCAATATGACATTTTTATGCAGAAACGTTTAACTTTGCAGAAACACAGGCATTCTAGAAATAAAGCATTGCCATATGGAACTGTTGCTGCTAGAACATCTAACTTGGAAATGCGGCCATTATGGGACTTTGGTATAAATAATGCATGTGAAATATGTGCTGCTACTCAATCAGTTATAGTATAAAAGTTCAGTGAAGACTTTTGTAGCATTAGTCTTTACTTTCAATCATTCACCGAAGTATACATTTTTTGCTTCTACTTGAATGTTGTTAATTGGAGATTAGTTTTGGACCAAGAAACTGATATTTGAATTTGTATTGAACCTTTATCTATAAAAGCATAAGTGGCAGCATGAAATCGAAGGAACGTATATCTGTTAAATCCTGCTAATTTTATAGGTTGATGATTTGCATCTACTTTATTAATTTTTTTTTCTTGCATCATTTTTCTTCTTCTATAGAGAATTTCAAAGCACAGGTTAAACTTGCGGGCTACTGCCGGAGTTAAGAAGAAAGAAATGGTCCACAAAATTGTCACAAAGGTGATTGTTGCTTCACTCATACAATTTAACTCTTATAATTACCTGGTCTTGCTGTATTTTGTTTATGTTAAAGAGATCTCACCCAATTTTTCATGAAGAAACTACTATATTTTTTTGTTAATAAGTTGAAGGGTATAGCTGAAAAGGCAGTGTCAAGCAATTGCTCCCCAATCAATATACGATGTTTTTGTAAGCTTTAGGGGTGAGGACATCCGCCAAGGCTTTCTTGGCCATTTGTTTAAGGCTTTTCCTCAAAAGAAAATAAATGCCTTTGTTGACGACAAACTTAAGAGGGGAAATGACACTTTTTGAAGCAATTGAAGGATCATTTATTTCATTGATCATATTCTCAGAAAACTATACTTCTTCACGTTGGTGTTTAGAAGAACTTGTGAAAATAATTGAGTGCAGAGATAAATATGGACAAATTGTAATACCTGTTTTCTATGGAGTAGATCCCACAGATGTACGACGCCAAATGAAGAGTTATGAAAACGCATTTGCTGAACTTAGAAAAAGGTATAATTCGTCCGAGGTTCAAATATGGAGAAACACTTTAAAAATATCTGCTAATTTGTCGGGAATTACATCATCAAGTTTTCGGTTAGCTCTTTCCTCTCTATGAATTTTAAATATTTTCTAGTAGCTATATATTTACTTGTTTCATATATAGATAATAGTTATGCAAGCCGGCATTAGCCCATTTGCTTAAATAGCAAAAAGTCGTAATCTTTATTTTCTCTATTTTACTAGAGTGCATGCATATGAATTATATTTTTACTTTCTTTAATAGTTTTTAATGCTACAACCTTTTTGTGCTGGGTTTAATATGAATCTAAGTATTTTGAGGGGTTAATCTCTGATTCCCGATCAGTGATACTTTGCATTCACCGTTACAAAAATGGCTTGATTGTGATTATTGTGGTTTTAATTTGTGGGAATGTGGTCTGTAGTTATTGTTTGTTGGCAGCTTCTATAGACGAAACATGTAGGCCACATCGAATATTTAACCCGTGATCCAAACAAATAAGTTTATAGTAGTTGCTTTAACCATAGAGCACCGACACTTCAGGTTAAAAGCGTGTTTGGTGTTCAACACGTGTTGGTCTTCGGCATCTATACGACACATATGACTACATTTAATCACTTCTATTTTCTTAAATTATTACCAGTGATATTTGTGTTATGGCTTCTTAGGCAATTAATATTCATACATTTTTATCTTTTGTTGTATAGGAATGATGCCGAGCTACTCGAAGACATCATCAAGCTTGTGTTGAAGAGGTTGATTAAGCACCCTGTTAACACAAAAGAACTTATTGGAATTGCAAAGCAATTGCACATTTTGAATGGCATAGTGTAACTTGTTTTAAATTAACTAGATCCTGCTACCGAAAAAAAAATGGTGCGATCAAATATAAGCTTGTATTGGAATTTCTCAAAAAAATACATTATTCATTCACATATATGTGAATAGTGCTGAATCTGAATCCCTATCATTTTCAACTGCAGACGCTCTCTGTCCACGATCAAAAACCTTTATTGTATACAAGAACAAGAAAAAACAATCGACAATATTGGATAAACAAATAAAAATCGTAATAATTGTGATGGTGATCCAAACAGCAGACAGTGGAGTTGTACAAAATTTAAGAACTAGGTTTTAAAGTGTTTCCAATATCAATCACAAATCGATATTTCACATCTGCTTTGAGGAGTCGCTTCATTGCTGAGTTAACATAATCCACAGGTATGACTTCGATGTCCGGTTTTATATCGTGTTTAGCAGCAAAATCAATCATTTCTTGTGTCTCTTTCATGCCTCCAATGCCACTGCCAGATATCGTCTTTCTCCCTGCCAATAAATAATATCATCAAAATGTTTATACATTTAATTTCATAGGTATAAAAGGGTTTAAACCGTGAACATATCGATCACAATCAATCATAAATTTGTTATGATAAAATTCAAACACTAGAGCCGTGGGAACATTTTTCATATATATATATATACATACAACAACTTACCCATTATTAAAGGAATGTGAGGGAGCTCCGGAGGCTTCTCAGGTGCACCGACCATTACAAGTTTTCCGTGATATTTTAATAAACCAACTAGAGGTAAGAGAGGATGATCCGCGGAAACTGTATCAATGATACCATCCAAAGTACCCATCGCAGCCTATAAAATCATTGACATTAATTAGTTAATCAATTACCATTTCCAATTAAGAATATTATTCTAACTTTGATTATGTATTTGTACCTGCATTTTATCTTGGTCATGACTTATAAGAAATGAATCAGCTCCTAGGTTTTCTATTGCTTCTTTCTCTTTGTTGGGTGATGTACTAATTACTGTTACATTAGCACCAAAAGCTTTTGCAAACTTCACACCCAAGTGACCAAGTCCACCAAGACCAACAATTCCTATATTCATACCAGGCTTGTCGAGTCCAAAATATCGAAGAGGACTATACACAGTAATCCCAGCACAAAGGAGAGGAGCAGCAGCTTCAAGCGGTAAGCTATCAGGAATGCGAACTATAAAGTGCTCATCTGCAACCATTGAGTCAGAGTACCCTCCATATGTGATGGTTCCATCACTGTATTTGGCACTATATGTATTTGTTTGTTTAGGACAATAATTCTCAAGATTTTCCTCACAGTTTTGGCATGCGCGACACGAATCAACTAAGCATCCCACACCCACTTTGTCTCCAACTTTGAACTTCTCTACTTTGTTTCCCACCTCTGTCACTATACCAGCAATCTCATGCCTATAATCGTATATCAATTAGAATAAAATTGAAGTAGTGAAATATAGTAAAAAAAAATAAAATCCTAAGATATGGTTTGTTAAAGTAGTAAACATACGTACCCAGGAACAAGTGGATAGGTAGACATGCCCCATTCATTCTTTATCATATGAAGATCTGAGTGACATATCCCACAATACAGTACTTTAAATGCCACATCCTTTTCACCCGTTTCTCTGAAAGTTCATGACACACCAATAAATAATTATTTAGCCAACAACATTATTCTCAACATATTAAAATATTTCAGTTTTACAGCAATTGTTAGCATTTTCTTCCTTAAAAAGATATTAGGTTAAATAAGTAAATAATCCCTCTAAATATACCAACATTTGATTTTAGTCTCCTTAAAACATTCCTTAGGTTTTCGGTCCCTACAAAAATTTTCATCCATGAAATTTGTCTCTGCTCTACATTGAGAACAGGGACTAATTTCATGAATGAAAAATTGTGGGGGACCAGAAGCCTAAATAATATTTTAGAGGGACTAAAATCAAATGTTGGTATATTTAGAGGACCATTTTCTTATTTAACATAGAGATATATAAAATGAAGAGATGGATGGAGGAATGAACCTTCTAGAGAAGTTGAAAGGAGAAAGAACACCAGAAGAGTCTCTTGCTGCCCAACCAAATGCCTTGTTTGGATGTTCAAATTCAGGTTGTGTTGCCATTTCAACGTGACAAAAATTAAGTAAGTGAATGAATTGTGTATCTTTGAGTAATTATGAAAGTATATGTTATTGTTGATATTACAAACATGTGGGAGCTATAAGGAGTATTTATAGTGTGACCATGAATGTGTTGTGACTTGTGAGAGTTGTTCTTATATTGACGTATTTGGTGACGTTATTACATACTTTTGACATATCCACTGACGTTTTTGTTTCCCTAAAACACGTCTTCAAAATAGTCAAGAATTAAAAGTAGGCACTTACTAGTGTGAACTAACACATTAGATGGTCCACACAAAAGACTGCTTTGTTATTTTGTTTAGGACCATTATTGCTTCATTCATGTAAGTCCATCATATTTAATAATACGTGTCTTGTACTAGATTTTATTTCTCTTTTCATCATTCCTCTGCTCTAGGCCGCATTTGTCTCTCTCAAATACCGTTTGAGGCATTGAATCTCACTTCAAAATGGCATGAATCAGGTTGTAAGAAACACAAACGAAAACCACAATTGTATCTCCCTGACAAAAAAAAAAACTCTTCTTTTCCCACGCGTCTTATTTTGTTCGGATTATATAATCCGAACGACATAAATACCTCATAGAACCCTTCAAAATACGTTAAAATATTTCAGATTTTAAAATCTGAATAAGACACACGAGAAACTCATATGGTAAGAAAAATAATGACCAATAAAAAAAAATCCACAAATGGATCGGACGGGACTGACCCACTAGGCTTCTGGCTGGATCATTTAAATATTATAAAAAATACAATTTTTGTTTAAAAAGATAAATTTTGTCCCGCTCTATTTATTCATTTTTTTGTTCAAATAAATGTTCTAAGTTACCCTGTTCAATAAAAGGTTCATAAACCTAGTGACATACAGTACTTTTAATTTATTAAAAAAAATAATACTTTTAATTAATGCATTTTTATTTATGTGATATGAATTTTGCATTGATTTGTGTATGATCTTATGAGCATATTGTTGATCAATTTTTTTGTTTAAGAATTTGTTTTGGAGGGAAGGGGAGGGGAGGGATTTGGGGAAAAAGAAAAAGGAAGGAGCAAATAGAAGAATTAAAAGAGTTTGAGAATGGAGGATTTTAGAGGGTTCACTTTTCTTTATAATACAAAATCACAATAATTTGAGGGAACTCAAAAAATTATTAGAGGAGGGCTTTGAAGGGATTATATGAATTCTTCAAATTCAAACTATGTTAGAGAATATAATAAACAAACAATAATAAGCAATACATTATATTTCCAAACAAATGAAATTAGTGGAAAATTAATGTGTATGCATGTTGACTTAAATTCCTTTTAGGACCTTTTTTATTTTATTTTAGGGAAATATTGCTTATAGCATTTCATTAATAATTAAAGATTCAATACAATTGGGTATATCATAATAAATAGTGGGACTAGCTAAGAGCATGAGCATCCGCGTTGGCTTGTCGCCTAACAAACTCCACCCTAGAGTTAGAAAAGAAAGAACTAAAAAGTAAACGACAAGATAAAATAATAGAGCCAAATTCGGATGTGTCGTTCCTAGTGGACAAAAAAGCGTCTGATGTCAGCTTCGAATCTGTTTCAAAATCCACGCAATCCATCTGCATATCACTTAGCCATTGTAGAGCCGAATGCAAACCTAAAGCTTCACCCACATCAACCGGAACCATACAAGGATATGTGACTATCTTGGCCAAAACAAAAGTACCGTCTGAGTCACGAACACAAATGTCAATACCTGTGCGATTGAATTGAGAGGAAAAAGCCGCGTCAATGTTGCATTTGTATCGCCCCGAAGTTTGTGCCGAAGTGGAAGCCCCCACCGCAAGGGTCGGTGAAGGCTGATGAAGCGCTGTTGATGCAAGAACCGCAAGAGTATTAGCCAGTTGCCAATCCACGACCATATTTCTAGCACACTCCACTACCGTTGCACTGGTTTCTGTGACATTATCCCAAACTCTGAGGTTTCGGTGTTTCCAAATGCTCCAAAACACCGTTGCCATACGCTGAGCTAATTCCACATACAGTTGCTCTAGTAGTGAGAAAATATCATCTATAACCGAAACGGTAGAAGAAAGAGCATGTTGTATAGAGCCCCACAAACCGGTTATGTTCCACACCTGTACAGCAAAAGGACAATCAAAAAACACATGCTTAAGATCCTCATGATTTGAATCATAACTAGCACAATCGGTCGGGCAAACAACTCCTTTATCTAACAAACGGATTCGTGTTGGGAGGCAGCCCCGACAGATGCGTCATAGTAGGTTCTTGATTTTTGGTGGGGCCTTTAGTTTCCAAATCCCAGTCCAATATCCTGGCCGCCAGTTATATGAAGAGTCGATCAAATCAGTTACACATAATTTGTATGCACTACGCACAGAATACCGACCATGTCGTTCCGCTTTCCAAATGATTCTATCCTCCGCAACCTGATGTATAAGCGGTGTACGATGTATTTTATCTGCTATATCCGTACTAAACACTTGTCTAATCACCTGTTCATTCCAACTTTATCATACAAATTCATCAAGCTATTAATAGTAAAATTTTGAAGAAAAGGAGCACCTGGAATATCACTACTGATAAACTCCCCATTGTGTAACCAAGGTTCATTTAAGATAGAAATAGATGCACCTGAACCTATACTCCACCGAGCACCACCACGCACAAGGAATCTAGCATGCATAATGTTGCGCCAGACATAGCTAGGATTATGTCCTATTTCAGCCGTGAGGTAGGAGCCAGAAGGGAAATATCGAGCTTTGAAAATCCAAGCAACCAAAGAATCCGGTTCTGTGATAAACTTCCAACCATGTGATAAACTTCCACCAGATAAGTCTTTGAAACCCTTACCTCCATGAATCTTTGGGGCATATAATTTCTCCCAATTCATCCAGTGAATGCCGCGATGTGTTTTCCTACCATGACCCCACCAAAATGAGTTCATCATCTTCTCAATTGAGTCAATTAAGGTGGTTGGCAATTGAGAGATGCTCATGACATATGACGGGATAGCCTGCAAAACAGATTTTATCATAACCTCACGACCTGCTTTAGAGAGACACTTACCACTCCATGAATTAATTTTCTGCCATACGCAATCCTTTATATAAGAAAACGTTGCATTACGATCTCGACTTATCATAGAAGGTAAACCCAAATATTTACTTGTACCTAAGACAACCTGAACTCCAAGAATAGTAGTAATAGTATGTTTGAGAGTGTCAGATACATTACGACTACAATAAATCTCAGATTTTGGAAGGCTAATAGCTTGACCTGACGCTAACTCATAAGTAGAGAGAATATTTTTCATAACGTTCACTTGCATCTCGTCAGCTTTGAAAAAAAGAAAACAGTCGTCCGCGAACAGGAGATGGGAGACAGGTGGTGCACGTCGACAAACTTTTGTACCCGTGAGCTCACCCTGAATCTCAGCATCTCTAATGAGCGAAGATAAGCCTTCAACACAAATAATAAACAAGTACGGGGAAAGAGGATCCCCTTGACGCGGACCGCGCCCCGGAATAATAGGACCAACCTGTTCACCGTTAACAAGCACAAAATAATTGACAGACCCGATACACATGCTCATCCAATGAATCCAACGATTATTAAATCCCATTTTATTCAAAACAGCCCTCTGATAAGTGCCAAGAAGTAGTAATTCTGATGGGGATTTATGACACTTTTTGTAACTTGTTATGCAAGTTATCAAGGAAAAAAGCCATGAGTTAATTGAATTTTATCCATTCACGCTTCATGTATCTTACTTGACCTAATTGTGCAGGAAAATGACTCAAGACACTGGGCAAAGATGGAAAACAAGCAACCAAGTGCAACAAGGCAAAAATAGGCAGAACCACATGTTTACTCGCCTCCCAAGCAG
>Ga0228710_1002668_pt1 | contig 28262 bp, 10 predicted proteins | sample MedpolnodulmetaG_FD_177995 | JGI IMG/M metagenome (GOLD analysis project Ga0228710, IMG submission 177995) | Root nodule microbial communities from Medicago polymorpha collected in Santa Monica, California, United States - pink nodules | ecosystem: Host-associated > Plants > Roots > Nodule... | reverse complement strand
ATTATTTCACAATATTATCAAAATCTCAATTTCTAATATCAAAATTAAAAACAAATTATAAATGTTTGTCATCATCAAAAAGGGGGAGATTGTTGAGGACAAAATCCTTATTTGATGTTTTAAAGATTACAAACATTTTATAGTTTTTATATTATTATCTACTAATGTATTTTTTGAGAAATGTTTCATGAAGAATATTCTTGTTAAAGAGAAGAACATTCTAAGCTTATAAAAATTCTCATCAAAGCAAAATAGCAAAGGACACACATACACTTTCTGCTACAACATTTGCATCATAGAAAGCAAAAACAAAATATTCCCTTTATCTCACCAAAAGAGGATAAAGAGTTACATTTAATAAATGACACTAAAAAGGAAAGCAATCTATGTGTCATGGCAAGGCTTTGCAACAAAAAGAATAATCATCATCAAAAGACCAAAGATTCACGTGAGTCTTAAAAGAAAGAAGAAAAATAAATCTAAGTTTACACAAGAAGAACGTTCTTGAGAATGTTCTGTTGAAGCTACAACAAGATAAGGATGACATCCTAAATGCCACCATATCACAGCTGGCCTACAGTCACGCATGTGCACTTTCCAACACAGCTGGAACACAAAGAATGTCCTGAAGAAGGTTCTGCAACTCACAAAGGTTTCCTTTTTGGGCACTCTTGCACATCAAGCAATAAAAACATAAGCACATGGGCTGTTTTTAGAAAGGACGTCACAGCTGTCTTTGTCTGTAAAGCTTCAAGACATAGGCTCCTATAAATACAAGCACATCTCCACATCTATTTGCAAGAGCTTACGACAAGATTACATAATCTTTCAAAGCAAAAATCAAAATCTCTCTCACGTGAATATTAATCAAAAATATTCAAAAGCTCTTCAACTACAACAACAAAGCAAATATCTTTCATCTCTTGTATTTAAGATATCACTATAAGTTTGTATTGATAATATCTCCAAGTTCGGATATTATTTAAAATATCTCTTTGAGATATTATTTTGAAATCCCCACGTGAGATACCTTTAGAAATCTCCAAGAGAGATACCATTTAAAATCTCCAAGTGAGATACCATATTCAACGAACACCCACCACCATCCAAAGTGTAACTAGATCTCAAGTCTATCGGGCTTAATAGTTTGAGATAGAACTTTTCTTGTGTGATCAAGAATCGTAGAAGCCTGCTCAGTTTGATAATACAGAGTGTAATCGGACTGATCCGGTGTGATCAACATATTATAGTGCTATTCAGAAGTTTCTGATAGCAGGATACTATAGTGGATAATCTCACACGTAGTGTGGGGACTGAACGTAGCCGGTTAGGCGAACCAGGATAAAACTCTTGTGTTCTCTCTCTTCTCTCATCTCTTAACCTACTACTTAATAATTATCCAGAACCTTCTGGTCCTATTTATTAACTAACTATTTTATTCTTAATATTTCCAGAGTTTTCTGGTCCTTTATCGCTTTATTTATTTCAGTTATATATCCAGAGTTTTCTGGTCCTTTACTGCTTTATTTATTTTAGTCTTTTATTCCAGAACTTTCTGGTCCTTTTATTTAATTCATTATCCAGAGTTCTCTAGTCCTAATATTATAATATTTTATTATCACTCACACTAACCAAGAATTTTTCTTGAGCATATATACTTGTTTAAGGAATAATTTTTAAAAGGGTCCCCCCCCCCCTCCCCCCTTCTTGTGACGTTTATTGCTACTTCATGAACACCCCTACTAGGCCTGCTATCGGCTCTAAATTGCATTCATGAGATGCATCTTGAAAATGTGGACTTCGAGCTTGACTTAAAATACATAGCTACAAAAATATTATTTTCATTTTATTTATGTTTTAGAAAAAATTGTGAACAAAATAGTGTAGTAAAGTGTGATTATTTATAATAGATGTTGATGAAAATCACAAAATCTTCTTAAGTTATGTTTTAATGATAATAAACTTCATTGAACATAGAGATCAATATGACTATGATATTTGTTGTTTTCTAAAAAAAAAAATTTAAGTGTTCTTTAGAACAAGATATTACAAATGAACAGATATCAAAAGAAACATGAATACAACACCAGGTGTTAAAAAGGATTTCAGAGTAATCAGAATCACTTTAGAATGAGATCAGAAACATCTCATGGACACTACAAAATTGAAGAACAAGATTGACCAAGAAACTAGAGATTAGAACCATATCCATGTCAATCTTATGAACACAACTCTTCAATAAAAAGGAACTTCGTATCAGACATTAGAAGCACTTCAAATTGCAGATTAGAATGACAGATCATAAGCACTTCAGAATGACTAAACAAGGAAGTTCTAAATTGGTACTCAACACCGATTCTCATCTTAGAAGTTAAAGATGAAAGCTTTTGAAGAAAGGAATGAAGATCAATTGTACTTGAGTTTGCAAATCAGGTAAATTAGAATTGCAAGTCAAAGGATACAAGAGATTGAAATTCCAAAGATCATAAGCAAATCAGAATGGATTTCAGAGTGAGAAATTCAGAAAACACCAAAAGGAATGACGAGAGAAACAAAACCAAGGATGCACACGAAGATCAAAATCCAAGATCATATTCTGAGAAGAAAAGTACAATGGCTAGTTTTAAGACATTCTTGGTCGACAAGGCAAAATACAAAAGGACAAAATAATGGCCAGTTTATAACGATTAGTTCCTTGCTTGCTCTCCAATATTGAATCTTTATAAAGGAAATCATCATTCAAATGAGAACACACCTCTCTTCAACAAAGACTCTCAACAAATCTTTTTTTATCAACAAAATCACTTGATCTGAAAAAGATCAGAAGCATAAAAGTATAAATTGCTTGAAAGAGATCATAATCATCTTTAAACTTTGAGATTCATTCTTAAACATTAGATAGCTAATACAAATACATTCAAGCCTCCATTATATCTTTGACACATCTTCTATAGTGTATTAGAAAAATTTAGATTCACTTTGGTGTGATGAGATTTAACTATGTTATGAGATTTAACTTAGACAGAATGAGAGAAAGGTCATTGTGAGATCAAATTGACCATTGATAAAACCAAGATCACAAAATAATTCTATAATTAATTGTAAAGTTTCATTAATTATATTTAGGTATAAATGTGGATTGTATGATAGCTAAAGTCTAAAGATGTTGTCCAAAACTTGTAAGGTCAGGTAGACCAGAAATGAAGACAAAGTGTGCAACATCTAAGAGGTATCTCAGACACCATTATTGGATAATCTCATATTTTGTGGGGACTGGACTAGCCTAGTTAGGGTGAACCAATGTAACTTCTTTGTGACATCTTCTATATCCTTTATTTGATAGTTTAGAAACAAGCACAATCATCTAATCTCTTCATGTATCAAAATGAATTTGATACATACTTCATATCAACATATTGAAACATCTTGTCAAGGTTGAGAAGCAGTCAAAATTTTTAATGGGTCACAATTCAAAACACCATTTTCTTGTGACTATTATTTTTACTTCAATAGATATATGTGATACTTCAATAGACAGAGTGTGGCATACAATGGAAGATACATGAGGTCCCTTAATCATTTGTTTTAAATTTCGATATTCGATTGTGTATGTATGAAAAAACTTTTGGGAGCGGTAACACATTGTTGGTCTTAATGTAGTCCTTGTGTTTTGGGGTGGGCAAATATGGGTCAACCCGAATTAATCCGACCAACCCAATGCAATTTTACACATTCGGTTCGGGATTAAAACGGATCACAGGTTGATCATGTAAATATTATGGGTTATTATGGGTATACTCAGTTCGGTTTGGGTTGTTATTTTGGATCCGTTGAAACCCGAACGAACCCGACCAAAATGCTATTATTATTAATTCAATATTGATTATTATTTTTTAGGCCTAACTAGCGCCCCAAATACACTTTCAGCAAAAAAAAAAACTAGATCTTTTGTCAAAAAATAAAACTAGATCTAGATCCTTCTTTCTTATTTGTTTGTATTTGTTTATCTCTCTAACATCTTCTTTTCTATGTTCCACATTTCTTTTTCTTTCTTCCTTAGCTTAAGTTATCTTCCTTCTTCCTCAGTTTCTAGTTTTATCATTGATCTTATTCATTCCCTTCCTCGGTTTTGAATTATTCCTTCCTTAGTTTCTTCTTTAACTCAAAATAAATTAACTTGTGTGATGGATCTAAAAATGCATAAATAATTTATGAAATCTGAAAACTTTCTGCAAATTTGTTTTGACCTTTCTTCAGATATGTTTCTCTACTCTTGTTGTTGCTACTACTACCATGTGATATTTGAGGAGTGGTCCATATGTTGTTTCTCTGGATTTATGTTTGCCACTGAATTTTTCATCATCTTCATCAACCCGTTGTGACCCAAACTATATCTACCTAAAACCCGAATAAACTGAACCCGAACTACCCAATTCGAAAATTGGTTTCAATAAGGTTATTGATCATAACCTGTGGGTTGGTTCGATTTGGGGATTTGGACTCGAACCCGAACCGAACCGAATCGATGCCCACCCCTACTTGTGATGCTCTTGTTATTTAGTTTTGATTTCGACAAGTATTATATATATATATATATATATTGTTTGTAGAAATTCTCTCCAAAAAAAATATTTTGAGAATGTGCACCACAAATAGGAATGGGATGTATATAACGTAAAATATTCACATAAACCTCATTCAATAATAGAAAACGTGTTAAAAAAGGCATTGATGAAGTATTTGTTGAAATCAAACTATCTACAATTATAAAATCATTCATTTCACACAATCACACAATCTAGGTCGTCGAATCAAAATTGGATGGCCAATTTTTAACTTAATAATTCGTTCCAAAATAAAAAAAGTTTAAGCATAAACTATTCAATCTCAATCTAGTATTCTATCTACGATTGCATGATTGTATGAATTGCTAAGATTCCAAATCCCAATATCGATGTCATTGCAGATATCATCCGTGGTACTCTTCACTATGGGCTCAATTCATAGCCTATATTCACTAGGGCATGGCCTATGCAGTTTTTTTTTACTAATATTTGGAAGAGATTAATTTTTATGCATCGATAGTATATTATTTTTTTACTTACATATGAATCCAATCAAATTATAACATATGAATACATGTAGAGATGTTTAAAGAAAAACATAAAAAAGTGACATCATAGAATGTTTGATTGAATGCATGTGTAATTTTTTTTTGACAATGTTCATGTAAACAAAATAATTCTTCTTACGAATGTTTTGATGCAAAATATTACGTTCCTCATGTGACATTGTATTCAGAAATTTATTGCTCATTGAAATATTGCATAACTAAGGGTGAAGTTCAGTACTCCATTCCACACTTCACATGGCCATGTCACTAAATCAATACTAAAAAAAATCATTAGTAGCACTAAAGTGTGGGTGTTTTTAATAGATACATGGGCTACTGCTCTAAATATTTATAATAAAAGATATGATATAACAATAAAATATGTACAAAGTTCAGCTTAGGTTTAACTCCAATCAATCGTGGAAAATGATGATAAATGGATTAAAAGAAAGGCAACCTTAATGAACTTGTAGCTTTCTCTCTCAATAAATCTCACATATTCACATTGCACATGGAAGGAGTGCTTAAGAGAGATACTATACTTTGTCCCTTACCTAAAAAGAGAGAGAGAGAATATTAATGAATTATTACAAAGAGTACTGCCACCACCTTTTTTTAATTTTGTTATTATGCTTTTAACTTTATATTGTTCATGTGTTTTTGCCTACTCTGATAGTGATGATTAATAGGTGTCAAATTATAGTGATTGAGATTTTAGACTAAGACATTTTGTTCAATTACTTTTTACAATTTGTTGTAAGCAATATTATTGTTTCCAATTTTTTATTAGGGTTAATTAAGTTTTTAGTCTCTATAAATATTCACAGTTTTGTTTTTAGTCTCTATAAAATAAAATCACACTATTTAGTCCGTGTGACATTTTCCTTAAGCATTTTAGGGACCAAAACTGTTGATCGAAATTTTTGACAAGGACTAAAAGTGCTGATGGAAAATTTTATAGGGACTAAAAATGCTGATGGAAAATTATATAGGGACTAAAAAGTGTGATTTTATTTTGTAGGGACTAAAAACAAAACTGTGAATATTTATAGGGACTAAAAACTTAATTAACCCATTTTTTTATTAAATCCAAATTACTTTTCAGAATTTATAGTAAGTATTGGATCATTTTGGAAAATTTGCCTAATTCTTTTAAAAGAAATTATTATTAGATGGTAATATTAATGATTATTTTTTTAACTTTGCCTAATTCTTTCATATGTTTGGATAATTTAGAAAGAGAGGAATATGTTAATTAAAAGGTGGTGAATTTAAGGTGTATTTATATACAGAATATTCTGTTGTCTCATAGTTTTTACATTTTTATGATATAAATTAATTAATATAAACTATTTTACTTTTTACGCATGATTTAAAATAGAAGTAATATGTCTCCGTGAGCTTAACTCAGTTGGTAGGGACAATGCATAATGTATGTAAGGTTCGGGTTCAAACCCTGATCACCACAAAAAAAAGTAATATTCATGATAAAATCTAATTAAAGTAAATGATTGTTGTTGTGGTTAATAATATTATTATTATTATTAAACGAAGTAGTAAACACTATTGAAACTTACACATACAACTGTAAGTTATTAAATTCAAACTCAAATGAAGATGTTTAATTTAACAAATTTGACATTGTCAGTTGCATTATATTTTATAGAGAATAAGTTATTGTTTTAACTTAAAGAAAAATTGAGTGTAAACATTTTAATATTAAAAGTTTGAGTTGCTCAAGGGTTGCTTAATTTTTTTTGTTGCATAAGAGTCACCTATATATAGATTTACGTGACATTATGCAAGTTACAACGTAAATTGATTTCCTTATATACATAATTTTGATTCGGAGATTAAATTTGATCAGCTAGAATCTGAAAATCAATACAATATAACAAGAAGTTCTTCTTGTAAAAAATTGGGGAAAATTATTATTAATTAAATTTATAGAAAAATAAAAACTTAGTAAGTTGAGCATGGAAAAATATTATTTGTTTTACCAAATTTTAGTTTTTTGCAATGAATTGAATCCACTGATAGAAGTGCCTACTCACACATAGATACACAAATGTACTTATTCTAAGAAGAGAGTTTTTCATATAAGACGAACAAAGAAAAATTATGAAAACTCCAATATAAGATCCACCGATTATAATGTGACACATTAAGTAAAACTATAAGTGTTTATTATATTAGTGAAGGAGGCTATCTTGTCTGATCTTGTGATTATTTTGCACTATACCATACGTGTACTAGTGGTGCACATGGTACTTTGCTGCCCCTAACATAAATTGCAACATAAGGATTCTTGGTAGATGCTCATGCCTTCATTTTCAAGTTTGTTTGCACTTCAAGTTGTCCATTCAATGCATCTCTCTCACACAACTAACAAAAAACAAAAATGTGCTCCAACCCTAAGACATAGATGTTAGATTATTTTATTAAAAAAAATTAGTTTTGTATCGTAAAGAACATTTTTTTTTTACACTTTTAAAAATTTAACTACAGAAATTTTAAGATTTTTAATTATATTTGATTCTTTAACTAATGTTCTACGAGCATTGTTAGCATTTTCCTAAGTATTTTGACGTAAAAAAAAAGGGTTTTGATTTAGCTATCGGACAAACTCTATATTATTATGATTTTTCTCTTCTTTATTAGGGAGAATATCATATTTAAGATGTTGGTGAGTGTTAAATGTGGATGTATCTTCCATCTCGGGAGATTAAAACTTTGATTCGCTAGATTGTAACAATATATTATCTTCGTTTAGACGAAAAGTTTGTTGGTTGAATAGAGTGACAATTGTTTAGAAAAAAAATTTACATTGACAATGTCTCGTCAATTTATAATTTAGAGGAAATTAAGATGAACACTACCAAATCAATAAAAGACAAAACATGAAGATACAATCGCTAAAATAGTAGATGTCAAAATTGCGCAATAGCATTAATGTTGGGGTCCAACATTAATGCTATTGTAGATGCTATTCGGCAATTTTGATATGAAAGTTAATTTATCAATCATGTAAAAGTTAAAAAAGTTCATTTATCCCTTATATGAAAGTTAATAAAAATAAATTATGATTGATCGTTTTATTGGCTTGATGGAAAAGTCTGAATTGAATTTTCTTTTGGTGAAAAGTTTTAATTGAATTTTAACTTCTAAGAAGAGATAAGTCGAAGAAAACAATTTTCATTTATCTTTATATATAATGGGTATTACTTAGTTTGAAGACTTTTAAATGATCCGCTAACCCAATTGAACTCGATGTTAAGAGAAAATTAAGAAGTCTCTTGATGAAAAAGTTGCGTCAAGGTATCAAATACACTTTGTGCCTATTGTTTACTTTGATTATAGGTAATGCATGTAATAAATAATTGATAAGCTATTAAAATATTTGGAGCCAACAACGTGCAATTAATTTTCTTCCAAAATAACTAACGTTCTTGATGAAAGTAAAAACCTATTTAGTGAATCTAGCCATATTTGTACCATTAAGTCAACTTTCTAGGGTATATGATGTTTAATTTGGTAATATAATAAGTCTCATTTGTCAACTTTGGGATGTATCTATTTACCTCTTAAAATAAGTAATTTTTAGCATGACTTGCACCCAAATTAGTAAAAAGAAGTTATTTCTACTTTGACTATCTAAATTCTTTGAATTTAAGGGTTAGGGTTACCAAAATTCAAACTCTCATAAATCTCACACACTTTTTAAGTGGTGTAAAAATAGGGAGTCCATATATAGCAAATAAAAAAGCTTCAAAATCTCATCCATTGCATTGCACATTCAATAAACCAACCATTATGTTCTTTAATTCCCAAACTTGAAAACACATCCACCCCCCAATTAAAAAGGAGAGAACTTCTCCATACAACAATATCCTTAAACAAAGTATCTACATAAAAATATTTTATTAAAAAAAAAACTCCTAAATTTAAGGATCTCCAACCAATCAATTTAGCATATAGCATATTTTAGAAGTAGATGAAAAAATAGACATCTTTTACCACCCATCCACTTGTATTGGTTTTCTTGAATGAGACACCTTTTTGTTCTTTCTATGAGGTAAAGAAAGAAGAGTCTCTAACAACACAAATCCATATCCTAATTCATTGAATTAACCTTTGAATCCAAGTTTCCTCCTTATTCATTCACATGTTCTCACAAACTTTCAACCTCTCACACTCTTAATCCAATTTTTTTCTTCAAACTTCAAAAAACCATTTTTTTTAAATCCGTGAAACCATTAAAAACTAAAAAACCAAAAAACCAAAAGTGTGCCCACCACCACCTCCAACCCATTCCTACAAGAAAAACAAGATTCCCAAAAAAGAAACCTAAAAAAAAAATCAAAAAAGATAAAGAAAGCCAACTCACCAACTCAAAAGAAAAAAGAAAAAAAAAATTGTTATAGTTTTAATATTTTTTTGGTTCTTTCTATCACTTTCCTCAATCTCAGAAACTAAAGAAAGAAAGAAACACATCCCCATTTAGAACCATTAACCCAATTTCTTCAATAGAAACCCTAATTTCTCAAATTTGGGGGAACCTAAAGAATTTTCTCAGAATTTTCAATCGGCATCGAAATTCATAGTAATCGAGGTAGAGAAATCGTGGGTATCTTTCAAAATCTGAAATTTCTCTCTCTATTTTTCTGGGTCAGTGAAGAAAAATTAATTTTACCGAGAAAATCTGAGATTTTCCCAAGAAAATGTCTCAGCTGAAGCAAATGTCGCACGCTGATAACAGTGCTCCGTCGACGCCGGGAAAGTTCAAGATGGAGAAAGCTTCTTACTTCAACCGTGTACGGTGGCACGCTTCTCCGGCGAAGCTTTGTCTTTGGAGTTTTGTTTTCTCAGCTGCGATCTTGATCTTCTTTTTCCGTTCCCCGGCGACTTCTCCTCTTCCGGCGGACCCTTCACGGCGGTCATTGAGGAGTCCTTCCAACTGGGGTGGTCCCGTTTGGGAGAAACGTGTCCGTTCATCCGCTAGAGTCCGGTCACGGAACGGATTCTCCGTTCTTGTGACCGGAGCTGCTGGTTTCGTCGGAACACATGTCTCCGCGGCGCTTAAGCGTCGTGGAGACGGTGTTTTAGGGATTGATAATTTCAATGACTATTATGACCCTTCTTTGAAGCGTGCAAGACAAGCACTTTTGGAACGTACTGGTGTTTTCATTGTTGAAGGTGATATCAATGATGCTGCTTTGTTAAGGAAGCTTTTTGAGGTTGTTCCTTTTACTCATGTCATGCATTTGGCTGCTCAAGCTGGTGTGAGGTATGCTATGGAGAATCCTGGTTCTTATGTTCATAGTAACATTGCTGGTTTTGTTAATTTGCTTGAGGTTTGTAAAAGTGTTAATCCTCAACCTTCAATTGTTTGGGCTAGTTCTAGTTCTGTTTATGGATTGAATACTAAGGTTCCTTTTTCTGAAAGGGATAGAACTGATCAACCTGCTAGTTTGTATGCCGCTACTAAGAAAGCCGGTGAAGAAATTGCGCATACTTATAATCATATCTATGGTCTTTCTTTAACTGGTTTGAGGTTTTTCACTGTTTATGGTCCTTGGGGTAGGCCTGATATGGCTTACTTCTTTTTCACTAGAGATATTTTGAAGGGGAAGACTATTCCTATTTTTGAGGCGGCGAATCATGGTACTGTTGCGAGGGATTTTACTTATATTGATGATATTGTGAGGGGGTGTTTAGGTGCTTTGGATACTGCTGAGAAGAGTACTGGAAGTGGTGGGAAGAAGAGGGGGCCGGCGCAGTTGAGGGTTTTCAATTTGGGGAATACCTCGCCTGTTCCTGTTAGTGATCTTGTGGGTATTTTGGAGAGGCTGTTGAAGACTAAGGCGAAGAGGAATATTATGAAGTTGCCGAGGAATGGGGATGTGCAGTTTACTCATGCGAATATTAGTTATGCGCAGAGAGAGCTTGGTTATAAGCCGGTGACGGATCTGCAGGCTGGTTTGAAGAAATTTGTGAGGTGGTATCTGAATTACTATTCTTCTGGGAAGAAAGCTGTTGAGTGATGATGGATTCTTTTTTTATATAGGATCTTTGAATTCTTGTTCATTATGATTCTTGTGATTGTTCTCTTAGCATTTTCTCTGCCCGTATTGCTCGAATCGCCATGTTTCATACTTTGTCAAAGATGTACCTTATTAGGGAGGAACCTTGTTTCCTGCACTGAGGAAGTTTTGTTGTTGTTGGAGACTGGAGATTATTCGCCCGGGCACCCTATTTTCCAGTGCCAAAGAAAACAAGATATATCATCATATTCTCTTTTATTCTTTTTCTTATCCTCCTCCTGAATGTAATTGTTGTAGTTTTAGAAATGTAGCATTCATGACTGATAGAGAGCATATGCTGATTGGTGGCAGTGTATAATTGTTAAGGAAAATGAGTAAAATCATCATACAATAGTTTGATTTCCAGTTTTCGAACTGAATGAATCAATAAGACATGTATTTTATTTGCATATGTAATTTTTCAGCTATAAATGGACTCCTGTATTAATAATTATGTGCACAATTATATTACTATCCATGTTGCTATTGCTAACGTTTTGGAATCGGTTCTGTGGCACCAGGCTCCCTTTCCCCCTGGAACAGCCGGCTTGCATGCAGGTATGTTTTGTCCGAAGAAAGATCTTGAGAGTAACTGCATGTAGTTGTTTCCGTTATTAGATTAGTGCTTCATAGTGTATACAAATCGAAGGATTTGTTAGGAAGTGTTGTCGGCTTGATTATGAGTTTTGGTGCTTTATTGCCATTTGATAGGATCAGTTTTTTAAATAATTGTAGGAATCAACTTGCAATTTCATAGCTATTTGGTCTCTTCTTATTTTGATCTTAATTCATTTTCATATATAGTTTCTCTTTTTGGCTTGTATCACCTATGATTTTGTCCACCTTGTATGTAAATGTGTGTTGAAAGAATCTTTCTGTTAAGGACATTCTTATCTTATGCCAAGTATAAGTTTTGTTGTTTCTAAATTGTACATTTAATATTTGTAACTTTCTTTCCATATCCTTCATGTATGATTTCCATTTTTGGTTGCTTCCAAGCATTCACTGTTTAACTGGATTTCTGAAAGTTACCTGAGTTTGTATATTTCTATTTATGTATAGTGAATCTTCCATTTATATGTGTAATATGAAGATGTTTATTACTTTATTGAATGTCATTCTTATAGGTAAGAAATTTAGCATATGTGGTAATCATGATAGGTTGAATTTCTCTAGTTGAAACTTATCTGTTGTCAATTACTTGTACCATATGATATATAAATTGATTGATTGCAAACTAAGCAAATTGAGCTATGTAATTATTAATCCTGCCTTAGGTATTTATTAAGCAAATGGATGCTTCTTGAAAGTATTGCCTTAGTTTGTTATATACACTTACTATATTAATATTACATGTGTTATATGGTTGAATTTAGTTTGAGCAATAACTTAATTGTCAAGTTTCTGCTTAATAAAGAAAGTTATGGTAATAGAGAAGCTCATTCATACACTAATAACATTTGCTTAAATGTAGTTTCTGTCCCTATATTTTGCCAAAATTGCAATTTTGGTCATTCTATTTCTAATTGCGCAATTTTGATCCCTTATTTCAACAATCCATGATTTTGATTATCGAATTTGATCACGTGACAATAAATTGATTTCCTTTTGTCTCTGTATACTTGGTAAGACTCAATTAACACCTTATTTTTGAAGACTACCAACAATTATGCCCTTCATTTTCATGTCAGGTTGCCTAATATATTGACCTGTCATCAAATTTGATGGTCGAAATCATAGATTGGTAAAACAAATTAAATGGAGGATCAAAATTGTACAATTAAAAATAAAAGGACCAAAATTGCGATTTTATCAAAATGTGAGTATCAAAATTGAATTTAAGCCTTATATATATGTGTGTTCTGAATTAACAAGACCATGAACTACAGTCACATTAATTTTCTGAATCAGCCGCAAATTTTCTGAACAAGGTATACTGAGACTGCTTGCATCAAATTCTGAAACACATGCACCTCTGTTACATGTGAAGGTGATACAGTGATACTAGTCCAACTATAACGGGTTGGTATATTTTTAATAATTAATTCAACCAACCAACTTGGAGCAAATTGCTACCATTACTGGTGAAGCTTTAATTATGATACTACATGTGATAGCTACCCAATGCCGTTCCTAACACGACCATGTGGACATTATGGATTCAGTTCAAAATTACATTTCAATTTTATTTTATTTTATTTGTTAGAGTAGCATATGAAGACAAAGAAATTCTAAAATTATTGGTATGAAGAGAAAGGGTTGTCATCTTCATTGAAGATAATATGATGAGCATATCACATCAATGTTTTAAAATTTTAACCAGATATGGAATTGAAGAGACTCCTAGATCATGACTCAATTGCTTTAAGTCGTTTTAATCAAAACAAAATCACAATTGAACCACTCAAATAGATGAATTATTGACAATGTTGGTTCACCTATTACTAGATGAACATTTAGGTTCTACTTTTAAACAATTGACTTAAGCATATAGTTTAAGATTTGATTTCAGATTCATTTGTGTATAAGTATTTGTTGAAAGTTGTGTCCTTAAAAGAATCTTAATATCTTGAAAAGTTAATTTTCGACATCGAATGATACCAAGGGTTAAAATAAGGAGATGTGTGCACATAAAAGGAGATGTGCACATAATTACTACTCGAATATGGATTTGAAATCTTCTAGTTATTGAAGTACAAAATCAATATATCTATCCCATTCAATTTCTATAAGATGATTCACATTCTTGCTTCACCAAATCTAGTTTTAATTACATCACCAAATATACTTTTACACACATCTTAGAATATACTCAGTCCATCCGTTTTTATAGGAATATATTACAAAAATCGCAAGTATTTAAAAAAGTGGTTGAAATATTAAACATGTTTGAAATATGTGTACCTATTACTAAATTACCTTTGGTGTATTAATGTATTCAAATTTTTTTTTCATATCTAATAGTATTAATGATGGTATATTTGAAAATAATAATAATAAATGCATTTATAAATTTGTAATTATATTTAAAGACAACTTTTTTTTTTTATAAATAGTCTTGTATTTAAAGACGGAGGGAGTAGTAAGTTGCCGATAAGATTGGATGATTGAGATCTATAACTTCGTAAATATGCGAAAGTGCGAAAAGCATTCTCCACGAATATTCTACTATTGTTTGATGCAAGGTATTCTTCGATCAATGATCATGATCATAAATGATAGATGCCCTTCTACTCTTTTACTCTTGGGGGGTGTCAGAGTTTGATTGAGCTTCTATATGAAAGGCATTAAGTCTACAAGTTTAACGTGTGTAGTAGTAGTAGCCCCACTTGAAACATGCAAATGGTTCCTTCTTAATAATTAACGTTCTTCTGCATTTATAAATGTGCTTTTTTACATGTATGATTGAAGTTGAAGTGGAAATCAAAACAGCCAATTGGGTGAAAGTTTCTAGTATAACAATCTACACAAGTTTAAAAAGAAATTCATGAACATTTAAGTTATAACTAAGAATAGCTGCTCGAAGAAAGAAAGTTAGAAAGAAAAATAGGAAAATAATCATGTATTGGAATTTATGGAATGTGTGGTTAGTTGAAATTTCACTAAATCCTGAATTATTTACCATGGTTATGGTATATAATTTAATTTAAAGGAATGCTAGTGCGTATGACTGTCCCACTAAACTCATGTGTCTAATTTCATGGGTATTTGATATATTTTTTCTTCCTAGTTTTTACATTTGGTTTCTTTTCTCTTTGTTTGTTTGATTTTGTTCATGTCAAAATGAGGTTTACTATAAGATTAGCATATATATAATTTGATTGAAATATGTGTCTGCATGGTTAAGCAAACCAAACAAATTAAATTGTCATCATTAATCAATAATATTTCCTTAGACATAAATGAAGTAATATTGCATCATTAATATGTGGCAATAATTGTAATATCATGATCAATAACTGTGACAATGAAACAATAAAATGTACTAGTCCATGTTTTGGATATCCTATTCCTTTCCATTGTATGATGAGATATATAAACCTACCTTAGTTTCATACACAAGTCACTACTCAATATTAGGTGTCCTATGGTTCCATTTAAATTAGCATGATTAGAATACAGTATAATTTTCTACTTATTAAGAAGAAAGGGTTATAATGATCATATATGTTTCGGAATGAACCAAGTGAAAATATATTTTACCATGAATATTACTATTTTCATTTTGTTCCGATGAGGGTGATAGGTAGGGAAGAATTAATTAAAGGCTGAAATCATTCAATGTAGAATTTTGGTCTCTTTCAATAGTAAGTGAATGTATTTTGTTATGAGAGTTTTTTTTCTTCTTCTTTTGGATAAGCATTGTAAGAGCTTATATAACAAAATACTAGTAGTATTGATGTGGGAGACATAAAATTCCAATAACTTTGTTAGATCCACATGGGATGTGTGTTTCAACTTTAAATTGTACCTACTCCATACATAGGGGACCAAAACAAAAACATATTTATAGATAATCTGTTCTTTTCACTATGAATGAACACCATTTCTTTAGTACACTAACTCACTTAGTGGAACAGAAGTGTGGTTCAAATTAAAATGTTTATTTATGAATATTTTAAAGTGTTTTTGTGACTAAACTATTTTTTACTTTTTTAAGGGCATGTGACTAAACTGTTTAAAAAGTTGAATAAGACATATAGTACAAGTAATTAGTGGATTTAATCAAATGGATTTAGCATAGTGAAAATATGTTATGCTCGTGAGAGAAATTCTCATAAATAATAATCTTTTTTAGAGAGAAGTATATTCTTGTTTTTTTGACAGAAGTCTATTCTTGTTTTTTGTCAAGACTATTCTTGTTGTTTTATCCTGCAGAATATGATTTTCTCGGATAAGAGGATATGTAAATTTTACAGGGCCGTTTAGAGGCCCAGTTACAGTCTTGATAACTTTCATCTAAAAATAATTGAAAAAAATTCCAGCATTATTTATAGTGATAGACAATTAAGTTATAGTTAAATATACGAGCAATGATTCAAACATAACTTTTACCTACAGATAAATAGATCTTTACCTATGACCAATTCATAATTGACAGTAAAATTGTTGTCTTTCAAACTTTTACCGACAAAAATATGACATTTAGTGACGGATTTTGTCCGTAAGTACAAAGTTTTATGTTTCCTTTTTTAAAATTTTTGAATCCCCTCTAAGTATGAGGCCCTGAGCCAAGGGCCTTGTTGCACTTGGCCAGGGCGGCCCTGAAATTTTATTAAAACCAAAAATATTTGAACTAATCTATAACAATATATAAAACGAATACATCTGATTTGAGGTGCATTTTTCCTTTTCAAATTTACACCTTCATTTAAATATTTTTTTGTTGACAAAAATAAAACGATATTCAATCGTTCAGATAAGGAGATGTGTGCACATAAAAGGAGATGTGCACATAGTTATGTGTGCACATAAAAGGAGATGTGCACATAGTTGCTACCCGAATATGGATTTGTATTCTTCTGGTTATTGAAGTGCAAAATCAATATATCTATACCATTCGATTCGTATAAGATGATCATAAATGATAGATGCTCTCTTGCTCTTTTAGTCTTTGGGGGTGTCAGAGTTTGATTGAGCTTCTATATGAAAGGCAGTAAGTCTACAAGTTTAACGAGTGCAGTAGCCCCACTTGAAACATGCAAAATGGTTCCTTCTTAATATTTAACGTTCTTCTGCATTTATGAATGTGTTTTTTTATATGAATGATTGAAGTTGAAGACTAAAAAATTCTTGGAAATCAAAACAGCCAATTGGGTGAAAGTTTCTTGCATAACAATCTACACAAGTAAAAAAGAAATTCATGAACATTTAAGTTATAAACAAAGAATAGCTGCTCGAAGAAAGAAAGTTAGAAAGAAAGATAGGAAAATTATCATGTATTGGAATGTGTGGTTAGTTGAAATCTCATTAAATTCTGAATTTTTTTACCATGTTTATGGTATAATTTAATTTAAAGGAATGCTAGTACATATGACTGTCCCACTAAACTCATGTGTCTAATTTCCTGAGTATTTTAATAAAATTTGTTCCTAGTTTTTACATTTGGTTTCTTTTCTTCTTTGTTTGTTTGATTTTGTTCATGCTAATTTTTCGTTTTATATTTTAGTTGAAATTTTGAAATTGAAATATGTGTCTGCATGGTTATGCAAACAAAACAAATTAAATTGTCATCATTAATTATAGTCTTTCCTTAGATATCAATGAAGTAATATTGCATCATTACTATTGTTGTTGGGTACAAGTGTGAGTTATGTCCCACATCGGATAAAAAAGTAAAGGTTAAACATCTTATAAGTAAGAGGACTCATAAACTCATTGCCTTAAGGTTTTGGGTAAGAGTGTGACATCTCTCTCGCTTATGCGGTTGCTCTAGCTTCGATGTGGTCGGTCCCCCGAGCTCCCCTCCTGACCCAACAACTATGTTGCAACAAGTAATATCATGATTAATATGTGGCAATGAAATGTATTAGACATGTTTTGGATATCCTATTCCTTTCCATTATAAGATGAGATTTATAAACCTACCTTAGTTTCTTTGTCAAAAAAAAAAAAAAAAACCTACCTTAGTTTCATACACACTCTGCTGCTAGTGCTACTCAGCATTATCTGTCATATGGTTCTATTTAATTTAGCAAGATTAGAATAGTATAATTTTTCTAGTTAAGAAGAAAGGGTTATAATGGCGATATCTGTTTCAGAATGAACCAAGTGAAGAAAAAAAATCTTACTATGATTAATATTATTGTTTTCATTTTGTTCCAATGAGGGTGATAGGTAGGGAGGAATTAATTAAAGGCTGAATTCTTTCTAGTTTCTGTGCGCAGCACTAGAAAACAACTCTACATGATATTTCCAAGCTATTGAAATGGAATTGAAGTTTGCAAGTCAAGAACAATATATGACATTAGTTTCTTTTTATCTCTCATTTATGTTTACTTTCTACCATTTCCTAATGAAATAAAATACATGTTTGCATGTTTACAATAGTCTAGCCTTTTCAACTACATTCATGACTTCATCTTAGAAGTTCAACATATTACAATTTTTCCCCTATGAATCTAGTAGATAAATTCACATACACTAAATGATGAGAAATGATAAATTGCAAGTTCGAATATGCATCTCAACATATCAAATATGTCTGCAGTTTTTTACCATATGAGTTGGGCTTAGGCGAATGAGGTATGCGACGGGTTTCGCCTTTCTCGTCCCCGATTCTCATATACTTACAGGTTACTCTATCCATCCCCAACGGGGATGAGAAATTAAACCCAATCACCGTCCTCGACGGGTTCAAATATCCCTATCCCCCAGTGAAATCATTTTTTCAATAAAAAAAGTTTTTTCAGCTCTAAACCCGAACCTACTATACTAGAAATTAATTTCCACAATTTCCTATTAGTCTAATCCGTTTGGGGTAGAAAAACACCGAACACCGTGTGTATTTGTCATTTACAAAGCAGAAAATAATGACTAATTTAAATTTGAAGGGAAAAAAATCGACGAGTCTTAGAAGAACTCAAATGGATGAACACTGTGTATTTGTCAATTACAAAGCAGGAAATAGAGACTAACTTGAAGGAAAAAAAAATCGACGAGTCTTAGAAGAACTCAAATGGATGAATCAAATTTGCGCTATAACATGTCTATATAGGTTGCGCTTTTAATAGTCTTTTAATGTTAAAAGCTACTTTACAATTAAAGCAAATATCTAGAGCTTTATCAATAAAGTTAAGTTGTTTGGTAAACTGTTATTATTTTAACCAACTTCAAATATATTTTTAGCTTTTTGATGAAATGGGACATACGTGTGCGCACACGCACGCACGCGTCCGCACACACATAATTTTTATTAATTAGAAATAACTTAGTTCGAGAACTAAATTATTTCTAATTAAAATAAATTAAACACTAGTTGATGAAATATATAAGCAATCACCTCTTCAATGATCCAACAATGCAAGTTTTGGCCAAAACCACCAAATAAAGGGTTCTTGCCAACACCTCTCAACCCATAAACCCCGATGATGTGTGAACTAGGGTGTTTTAGAGCCTTGATGCCAACAATACATCGTCAGATGAGGAAATGATACAACATCCTCTTTCAAGAGGATGGTAATCGACCTAGAGGTCGAATTTTTCACATTGCAGTTTTTCGGTAACATCTAAAGAAATTTTGGCGGCTCTTCGACTTAATCAATGACGGTGGTAAATAAAGTTAGGGAAGTCTCAACGATAACACCCAGCTTTGGAATGGTTTGGATCGTTGTTCAACATGTTAACTTCGTTAATGATTTATTCACTTCTTCTAGCCAATTTCGACGTCATTTTCAATTTCTTCGTCATTTGACTTTGCTTCTTCAATGGAATGCTTGACTCTTTCTCTTGCAGCCTCTAGATCTTTTAAATCTTTAGATAGCTTCATGAAATTACATTTGTAAGGAAGCACATATCTTGCTTGTCTCATAATAAGATCAACAGCTAACTCAACTAATTTTGAACCAATTGAAGTAACAATATCCATTATACTGGGCTTGAGTGAAGCTTGCTGAAATTCAAAACAAGAAATAAAATGATAAATATGATAACACTTTGGTTGTCGAAATAAAGTATTGATCAAATTCTAAATTCAAATGAGTGAATCAGCTTAACTTAAAAATCATAGGAACTTAACTTACAAATCGTTGGTGTTTTAGAGACTAAATCCAAATTTAATCCTATACTTAACAAATATGTTAACAAGAAATCAAAATAATTTGTACTTACATGAAATGTAAATAACAAAGAAAATAAAAAATGACAAGTTGTTTAGGTACCATTTGGCGCGACTTCTTTCAATGTTAAAAGCTACTTTACAATTGAAACAAATATTAAGAAAATTATCAATAAAGTTAAAGTTGTTTGCCAAACTATTATTATTTTAACCAGCTTAAAATATATTTTTAGTTGTTCGGTGAAATTACACATACTCGCGCACACGCACGCATGTGTTCGCACACACATAAGTTTTTTTAAATTAGAAATAATTTAGTTCTCTTAATTAGAAATAATTATGAGGACTAAATTATTTATAATTAAAATAAATTAAACACTAGTTAATAAAATATATAAGCAATCACCTCTTGAATTATCCAATATTGGAAGTTTTGGCCAAAATTACCAAATAAAGAGCTTCGGCCAACACCACTCAACCCATAAACCCGATGATGTGTGAACTTGGGTGTTTTAGAGCCTTGATGCCAACAATACATCGTTAGATGAGAAAAATGATACAACATCCTCTTGACGACAAGGATGGTAACCAACTTAGAGGTCGAATTTTCAACATTGTAGTTTTTCGGTAACATCTAAAGAAATTTTGGCGGCTATTCAACATAATCGATGACGGTGGTAAATAAAGTTAGGGAAGTCCAAATGATAGCATTCACCTTTGGAATGGTTTGGATCGTTGTGCAACATGTTAACTTCGTTAATGACTTATTCCCTTCTTCGGCCCATTTCGACGTCATTTTCAAACCATTCCAAAGGTTGAAACGCACAATACCTATAACTTTGTTAGATTCATATGGTATTGTGCGTTTCAACTTTTAATAATACTTCTTGTCAAAAAAAAAAACTTTTAATTATACTTTCGACCAAAAAAAAAAGAGCTTTTGTTCTTTTCAGTTTTCACTATGAATGAATGAACACCATTTCTTTAGTACACTCGTAGTGACTACTAGCTTATATTTGAAAAAGTTTATGTTGTAGTACATGATCGTGGAAGTGAATCAACCCTCCATGTAACTTTGTTAGGGTAGTTGAGGTGGCACAGAAGTCTAGCTGAAATCAAAAAGTTTATTATACTTTTTTTTTAAAGGAAAAAGTTTGTTATACATATTTTTAAAAGTTGAATAAGACATATGGCCTAAGTAATAAAATATGTAGATATTGATGGAGTTAGCATAGTGGAAATATATGAAGTCCATAACACAAGAAAATGTGTACTGAGATTCTCTTATAAGAGAATATATGTAAATTCCATCCGAACGAAAAAAATAATTAGTATGTGAATATTTTTGTTTTTGTCTAGTGGCCGAAGTAGTGATTCCGAAGTTCGAACACCGGCTCTCAAATATATTATGTAATGTCCATATCAATTGAGATAAGTTTACGGTGACAGTACGTAAATTATTTTTTTTTAAGAAAAGTACGTGAATATTTTTTGATCATGTATAAGTACGTGAATATAATTTAAATAAAGCATTAATACCGCAATCTGTTTTTTAGGGGATTAATACCGCAATCTTAGAAGTTACACCGACAAAAAAATGAATATTTTAAAGGTAAAATTACACACGTAGTTCCCTGCTTAATTCCAAATAACGACATGTATTCTATTCTCTTTTTAGTTTTACGTCATTTTTGTAATTTTAATCCATTTGCATATTAATTTTCATGTAAAACATGAATGAATGAATGATCATAGATTTGAACATTAAGAGTTCATAACGAAATAAAATCATAGATTTGAATCATTAAAATCCATATGCAAATTGATTAAAAGGACGAAAATGACAAAAAAAAAGATAAGGACATAAATGTTACTTGAAATTAAGTTAAGAGACAACGAGAATAATTTTTTCTATTTTAAACTTGGTAAAACTACAAAATTTTAAGTTTAATATAAAAACTTATAATGAAGTTTTATTATTTTTTGGAAAAATTGTTGTAACTAGCTTGTAATTAAATGAAGGCCACTTATTTCTATAAAAAAATAAATGAGTTTCTGTTTCAAGTTTACTAAATTTATTTTTAGAAATATTCCTTGAAATATAAAGATGTGAGTTTTATTCTTATGTATTTAGAAAAAATGTCACTTATATTATGATATTCTCGTAAACCTTTGTAAAAGGGAGGTTATATATAGTTACACATTGACTTATTTCCATCTTCGTGGGAACTTTATTCCCGTTTTTTTTTTTAAAAAGTTTTTCTATTTTCAGAAATATTTTATATGTAATAAAAAATATGTATGCATGCCGAACCGGGTGAAGCCAAGTATGGACTTTGGTGAGGTCTCTTGATGGGATTAATCCCATAGGGCGCAAGAGGGACATCAAAATTAATACCGACGTAGATGGTTACTTGGTAAGTAAGGTGCATACATATAAGGCATAACAAGGGTCTACAGGTTTAAAATAAATTCATGGTGCAGATTGATAATTCAGCAAGTGCACGTTTCTATCACGTAATAAAAAGTTATCAATGTCACAAAGACTAGTGTTGAATACTAGTTTACTTCTCTAAATTGATTAGCTAAAAAATTGGATTTTTTAGATTTAGCTTGATTTCAGAAAAATGGTTTTGACCATCATTAAAAACATCTTATGTGGGTTTCCATGACAAGATATAAATTTCAATCCCCAAATATCTATGTTGTTAGGAAAATCAAGATTCTACGGGTGGAGTAAACTATGGAAACATAAGTGTATTTTGAACCAATAAATGTGTCTATTTTCAAGGCTTGATCGATTGAAAAATATCCATTAAGCATAATTACCCTACAAACACCTTAAAGAAATCTAGACAACTTTCATGTTTTAAAATCTTTATTTTATCTTATAAAATCCGACGTCAACCTTTCACTTATGCTACACAGGTTGATATCTAAGGTTTAGAAAATTATGGACAAAGTATTGTTAGATCTTGTAATGTTTATCCAAGATCAAACAACCACACCAAATATTCATTATAAAAGTAATAAGATAAAATTAAAGAATCTAGAAAACATAACAACAAGAAAGACTTGGGATTTATAGAAATTGTATCATTGTGACTTCTTTCCACAATCTCAGGATTAAGAGAATCTACTCACAAGAGTTCATAGTATACAAAACAAATGAACGTAAGAAAAGCAAACTTACTATGAACATGAAATCTTCACTTTCTTAAGAGAATAGGAAACTAAATTATTTTAAAAGTGAATGAAGTTAATGAGAGGGTAAAAGTGCTGAAGAAAACCCACTTACCATCCATCTGCAATGAAAAGTTCCTTCCATAGACACAACAAAACAACCAACATGTTTGCAACAATCATTCACACAAGCTCTAGTTAATTCTTATGATTTCTCTGCAACATGACTACTGAAGCCTTGCATCAAATGGGATTCTATTTGTGTAAAACTCACGCAAGAAGTTTATGATCATGGTTGACTGTGTTGAAATTTGCAGATGAATATATGATAAATGCATGATGAGCTTATATTGTGTTATGGATTTGAAAAGATGAACTAAATTTTGTGTTATGTGTTTTCTGGATGTGGTTAGTTGAAACACTAACGATAGGCTCGTTAGTGTCGAAATTGAAACTGGCTTCGAGAACGAGAAGCTTCTAAGAATAGACTCGTTAATGTCGAAATTGAAACTGACTTGTTGGTATAGAGAGAAAGAAGGGTCAATAAAGAGAGAGTAGGGAGAGAAAGAAGGGTTTGTGATGGTGGTGGTGGTTTAAATGATGGTGGTGGGGTTGTGATGGTGACTAAGCTAAGTCAAGTCACACCTATGTATTGACCGCGTAAAAATTAGCCTTTACTAAAAGGGGGTAAACATAGGGACAAGAAATACAATTTTAATAGGGCCAAAATCGTTACATCAAAATATTATTTGTTTTGTAAATCTAATTATGACTTACCCAAAAACTGTAAATTATGGTATTTATTTGAGAGCTTCTACAATACACTTGTAAATTAAGGTGTGTCCATACACTTGTTCTTAAATCTATAAATTAATTATCATTTTTATGAAATAAAGAGTTTTTTTATTTTGAGGAAAAATAATAAAAATATTATTTTATAAGAAAAAACATTATTGTACTGATTATAAGAATCATACTAAAAATTTACAATATCGTAAAAAATAATTAATATTTTCTATTATGGGTAGTAAAAATTCAGAAGAATTAAATTTTATTACATCGATGCTTTTGGTAAATTAGATTTAATTATTATAACTATAAATGATAGAAAAAAAATCTTCAAAAAACAACTCATTTAACCGTTAATTTAAGGATTTAGTGTACCGATACACTTAAATTTTTGGGTGTGCCATAGAATTTATATATTAAGAAGAATCAATGCATGCATATATTTAAGTTATATTATAAAAAATTTGCGAGTATCGTATAAAAAAATGTGTATGCGGTTATCGTTATCGAACGTATAATACTACGTATCCAGACTTCGTAGCCCTTGCAATATCTGAATTCAATGGAAAGAACGACTAAACCAAAAAAAATATATTGCAAGTACCTTCTTGATAAGTGGTTGAATATTTTGTTTTTGTTAAAATAAACGATTGATTCTATGTTGCAAGTAATGAGAACATGTATACTGAAGAGAGAAATTTACATTGCTCAATAAATTCATTATTGAGCAAAGATATACGAATGAGACAAATATGTCGAAAGATATGGCCCTGTAGATTGAAATTGAAACCATTATATAAATTCATTATATATATACTGATTAACCAAATAGAAAACTAGACATTCTCATAGTATCCCCTCAAAAAATGACATTCTCATAGTATCCCCTCAAAAAATGACATTCTCATAGTCTATATGGCAATACATAGATGATTCGCAAGATTTGGCAACCCACTTTACATATAACAATGAGAAAAATGTGTAGGGAGCGGTCAGTTTTCTTCAAATAAACATATACAAACTAGAAGAAAATGTAAGGAGTATAAGATCAAACGGCACTTTAAACATCCCTATAACCTATAAAGTTAGTTTATCAAGTTTATGTCAAACACCTCTTCTTTGTTCAAACATACTTATAAGCTAGTTCAATAAACTAAAAGCAAATTATTGACCTTGTCAGGTGAAGGAATCATGATATGATATCAAGTGAGTTTACGCCAAATTCCACCCTTAGAAGCAGTTAAGCACTTCACCCGAGGAAAAACAAAACCTGTCTTTGGAGGTCTTCCATCAATAAGAGAATTTTCATATATGTCTTTGCACTCTTGTATGACCTGATTAACAAGAATAACATCGTCATTTGCAAATTCAATAACCTAAAAATTTCTCGGAAAAGAACTTTAAGTTCATGATCAAATTAGAAAAATTTATTACTTCATATATTTTTCCTTCTTCCCATTGTATTAAAAGCATGGGACAACTGGTTCCCCAAAAATGATGCCCATAGAAATTGAATCCAATGTTAAAATTATACAGACCATGTTAAATTTTTAGTCTGGGGAATATCTCAAGAAATTTTCTGGCACAGAAAACAGGAACATTTAAAATATTCTACAATCAGTTGGTCATAATCACAACCAAATAAACACGGCAAATTCTTATCCTATGAAGATATTTCTGGAGATCAATGTTAAGCAAAATGAAGACTATATTTCATTTACCTCCTTGGCATCCTTCCGAGGAATTCCTTCTCGTAGACCAACAAGTTTCTCAACAACCTCAGGCTACAGTGACATAAAACAGATTCATCAACCAGGTCAACTCAAAGTAGAAATCACCATTCGCTTATAAATCATATTCAAACTTAGTATTTCTATAATTTAATTTCTTTAAATCAAATCAAAAGCCTTTCCAAAGTCAGTATTTCATTTCAAATCATATCAAAAGCCTTTCCAAAGTCAGTATTTCATGTCTATTGTATAAAGAATTGAAACTTCTATTTGCAATTAAAAAACATTAAAGTAAAAAAAAAATTATTTAAAACATATTGGGCATAGTCTTACCGGACAGTCAGGTTGATGTTCAAGTATATTTGTATAGATGAGTGTGAAGGTATCCAGGCTCTCTGCTGAAGCAAGTTCCCTCAAGTCGCTAAGTACACTCACTCTGTTTTCAACTTTCTAATACAGAATGTCGAGGAAATTAAAGTAAGAAACTTGGGAGCAGTGCACCAAGATTAACCGCTAATAACATATTGCTTTGGGACTGGCATAATATTTAACATTAAGATTAAGATTAGAGGACAACAGAGACAAAATGTCTAAAAGAGAACTTACAGAAACACTGATATGTTCTCGAAAAAAGTCCATGATGACCTCCTCATCTAGTCTCATCCGTTCAATAGTTTCTTCCTTGATGTAGTTTTTCTGCAATTAAAATTACAAGTGAGACATCAAATGAACAGAAAGCTGCTATGGAAGAAGAAATGCACCACTTTGTCTTAAATAAGTACTGACTGTTGTTGTTTCATTGAGAGTGTAACCTGTGTTAAAAGACGGTCAACATATACAACCACTGTTTCTTCTAGGCAAGCTTCAACAAATCTCCTAAAAGATCTTTCTTCAATGTACCTTGAATATAAGGGAAGTTAAAACTATTAGTTTTCCATAATAATCAAAAGAGGAAGGATCAAATTACACCAATAGACTACACTCATTTTCAACCCTCAATGTTATTTACATCTTGGCTATAATTTATCAACTTTAATGTGACTCCCAAAAAAATTTCTCTCTTGTTGCCCATGGTTTCAATGTCTCCCCTCCCCCCCACACCATAATCATATTTCTTCTTATTTTATCTTAAACCCATAATCATTTTTGTTCTTAGACCGTAGAGCTTGTTTTGATCCTCCGCGACCTGACTTGTCCCTACCCTGTTGAAGAGTTCTCAAAAGTTGAAGAGTTATATGTTGCAAGGTTGGCTTCTTCTTTGGTGTTTGTCATGCAATTATTTGCTCACTGGTGGTTCATATGAGTGACTTCTATTCCCACTAATGGTGATTCTGCTGGTGACTCTATTCCCAGAGAAGAATCATATTAGTCGAGACTATTTTTCTTGTTGATGGTCGTTCTGATTGCAACTGTTATCGTTTATGACTTACGCTAACTCAACACTTGGTCTCAGATGCTCTATCCTCATCCTTCATTGGTTTGGCCTTATCTCCGTCTCAGACGCACTCATCTTTGTCCCAGAGGCAGTTTAGTTTCGAGTTTGAATATTGAGTCTCCAACATTATTCGTTTGAAGCTTCCAAATGTGATTTCAAGAAGGCCAAACCTTCATTTGTTTGATTACCGCATCCCTGAGTTGCAGTCCCAGCCTTTATTTTTTCTTATTTGTAGAGAAATGCGATGTTTTCAGGTATTGAGTAAGTTGTAGTTTGAGGGGGACTGTTAGAGTATTTTATTTTATCTCTTGGGATAAGATTATAATATTAGAGTATCTTAGGTGATGTTTGAGGGGGGCTGTTAGAGTATTTTATTTTATCTCTTAGGATAAGATTATAATATTAGAGTATCTTAGGAGATGCCCTATAAATAGATTTTAGTGTTTAGTCTTTTGCATTAAGTCATAATCAAGTTTATTATAACATATTTATGTTCTTTAGTTCTGATCAGTTTTATCAAATGATGTAATAGCTTCCAAGATCCCAGGAGCCGCTCAATGTTAAATTGGTGAATGGAGAAACAAATTCTTGAGGAATTGAGGACCATGCTTAAATAATTGATGATGGTATACAAAAGAGAAATGACTAGTCTGTGTGGTTTGTTTTCCTCTGTTTTCTGCTTAGCAAAGGTTGACTGGTTCTTTGTGTTGCTTCCGAGTTGCATTCCTCTGTTTTTGTCCCGTCTTATTTCCATTGGTGTTCGGTGTTATTGCTTCTTCGTTTTTGACTGGTCTAACCAAAATTTTAAGATGAAGCTTTCAGGATTACAAGTTTCATCATATTTGCCAGAGCAAAAACCTTACAGAAGCATGTGTGTATGAACTAAGCAAAACCAAATTATTGAGATAAGCAAGTTTACTCACATTTTTACATCAGTAAAATAGTCGCCGAATGTTGCAACCAAGTACTCAGTAACCTGCCCCTCACTCCATTCTGACATATGCAAAGCAAATGAAAAAAATTACTTAGATAAGAAAATCAACTCACTTTATTATAAAAGTGATAAAATAATCGTCAAATGTTTCAATCAAGGACTCAGTAATCTGTCCCTCACTCCACTCTGATATATGCAAAGCAAAAAAAAAAAAAAAAA
>Ga0228710_1002667_pt1 | contig 28269 bp, 17 predicted proteins | sample MedpolnodulmetaG_FD_177995 | JGI IMG/M metagenome (GOLD analysis project Ga0228710, IMG submission 177995) | Root nodule microbial communities from Medicago polymorpha collected in Santa Monica, California, United States - pink nodules | ecosystem: Host-associated > Plants > Roots > Nodule... | reverse complement strand
TATAAAAAAGATATATATATATATATATATATATATATATATATATATATATATATATATATATATATATATATATATTATAACTTAAAATATAATTGAGCAAGTTGAGCTCATTGTTGTTGACTTGTTGCTCGATGGGGTAGGCAGTAGAAACACCTAGACATTGAATTTTAGCCTAAATAATGTACATTATTTGTTTTCAAAATTGCAATGTTATTAAAGAACTTTATGTTTCAATAAAGTTTACATCATAAATTCAACTTTTCAATTGTGAACAATGTACTTCAAGTACTCGACACAAATTTAGAAGGTTGCCCATTACTAGCTGAGAATTATAATCTCCATCCAAGGGAACATTTGATGAAATGTACCTATATGGCCACACTGAAATAGCTAATATTCCGTCCATCTATACCCACTAAAATATAGCCTAAAAGTAAATGTTCACTAATAGACTTCGGCAGCTTGTGAAGAAGTAAAATAAATTAGGGAAAAAAGAACAAAGATTAGAGGAAAAAATAGAGCTTATTCTGAATAAACTGGTTCTGTTATTACATAAATGGAATAACTGACTGCATCAGTTCATTATATTTATATTTATAGTTAGTGAAGCTGGGCGGACAACTAACTTAGTGGCAGTAAAACTGACCCAGCAAGTCAGCATAAGACCATTACAAAGACTAGTCAGTCCTACATATAGCTATACTCTAATGTTCATCACTCACCAACTCCCAACCGAAATTCGAATACCCATCAATCCTATTTGACCCTCAATAGAAAAACAAAAACCAAAAGAAAACTCAAAATGATCCACGACAAAATTATGGTTCCCATCATTCTTCCTGGCAAAGATCCCCCAGACCTATCAAGCTAATCAAAGTGGTTTTATCAAAGATGTTGCAGAAGAGGAGAATTATGAAAATTAATGTGAGAAAAATATGTAAAATTATTGATCATTAGTATTATCCTACAATGTGACAGAAAAATAAATTAGCCACAAGATTGCACACGAAGTCGTGGATCTTGGAAAATAGAAATCAAATGGAAGGCTCCCTTCCTTCATTGATAAATATGTGAACAAATTACAAAAATCACAACTCCCTTGAAACACTTTTTTTTATATAATTTCTTGAAACACATTTACTTACAGCAAAAAAATGGTTTTTTCAAAATAAGATAGTCGAGCTAAATACTGTTTGGACAAGCATTTAAATAAATATTTCAGTCAAGCCAATGCGATGCTTCAACTCCTCCCTTCATTATATTCAGTATTTTACAAACCAAAATGTAAATGCTACAATGAGACTATAAGAGCTAACAGGCTCCCCACCAGCCCCCACCAACAAAATAAAAACAAGATTCTTCCCCAAATTGACAAGTATTGTAAAAACATTAACATATTACTCAAGAAAAAGGTTTATGGAGCTTCCTTGGGTACCAACAATAGACCTAAATGATATGTCATGCTCACAAAGGTTCATGTGTAAAAACATAGTAACATAGTATCACCTTTCTCTCAAGTTCCACCATGTAGCTTTCAAATAAATCTTCCCGATCTCTTAATCTTTCAACAGCATTAAATCGTTCATCATTTTCAAGCATACTTATAGCTTTGCTGATTCAGTAAATGGTTGATGAGAAATTTCAAGATGGATCAGTTCAGCCTAACACGAACAAGAAAACACAAATCATTAAACAGACATGCAAAATTATACCTCCATCTTGTGGATGATGTTAGCTCCTTGCACTCCTGAAAAAAGAATGTTTGTAATGAGTAACTAGTGAAGGCAATAATTATTTTGCAATGGGTAACTAGTAAAAGCACAAATTTATGTGGTAATCTGTTCAACATACTTCTAACATCTTTGTGAATTCTTCACGGGCCTTTTTCTGCTTTATGCGCCTTTCTTCAGCCTCTAGCTTCTTCCTTTGACCCAAATACTGAATGGATGATAAAATTGATTCAATATCAAAAGCCAGATAAATGGTATGCGGCTGAAACAGTCCACTTTATGCAAAATGAAGGATATGATGTAAGGTCGGATATGCATAGTCCCATATGAGGCCTGACTCTCACCTCGTTGAAAGCTTGTTTTCGCTCACCAAGTGTTTTCAGGGCATTATATCTTTTATCATTGATGATTTCTCTCATTGCCTAAATTACGATTCAAATATAACAATTAGCATTTGGAACACAACAATGAATGGAAAAACTGAAGGTGCATCGTCTACCTGTTCCCATGTCCAATCAGAATGAACATTCACAGATTCCAAAAGCGCTTTAAATGCATTTTTTGCTTCCTAAAAGAGTAAAGTGAAGCGGTAATAAAGATGATGGAGAAGAATAATATAATAACATATGGACCTACCAAGTTTTTTAATAAACATAAAGAATACTTACCAGCTTATTTGCATATACCAAAGTTTCACCATCATTGGTTTTCTCCTCTGAAGGAGTCACATTAGTTTGTCCAACCACAGGAACTCCTTTTTTGGCTTCCTACATGAGTTGCAAGGTAATTTGAATAATAAGCAACCAATTAAAGCCTTATCCATGGCTACATGGTTCAAATAAGCATATAATATCCTAAAACAGATTTTACTAATATGTAAATAGAATAAAAAAGATTAATGATTGGACAAGATATAAAGGATTACGCTAGTATTATATGATTGAACCAAGATTGCAAAAGTGGACAATATTGGATTAAGATACTACAATTAGAATTTTATTCTAGTATTTATTTTTTCTTATTCATCAATTGAATTGTTTTCACAGGCGTGCATGAATGTTTATGTTAGGATTAATATACACAGCTGGTATCTCCAAATAGGCCATACTTTTAGAGTGATACAATTCCAATAATTCTACATGATAAAAGAAAAAAAATACCTCCATATCTTGAAGAGGTGCTCCATTGACAGAAGAAATAGAATCATGAGTTGCTCGATTTTCAACACTGTACCAGGGAATTTTAAATGTGTAAGTCATCATTGAAAACTACAACCAGATATAAGAGAGAAATGAAGTCATAAGAAAACAATTAACTAGCAGAACATAATTTTATACATGGATGGAATTTTTGAATCAAGAGAGTTGGCTACTACTCCTAAGCTTCCTGCAACTGCTGTAGGAGCAGTGCTCACAGTTACAGCAGTGCTTGGTTCAACTCCTGTGGTGCTTGAAGTAACGACAGAATGGGAAACAGAGGCCACTGATAATCCAGAAACTGGTCGTTGATTATCACTGGCAACAACTGGTGTAACAGAAGATGGGCTTGAAGCAAGACCATTAGATGTCAAAGTGTTGGAGCTAGCTGCGTTAGCTGGTGGAGTTGATGTTGCAGCAGAGGAGGCAGCAGCATTGGATGTATCACTTGTTTCTGACACCATTCCCTGGCTAATAGTTTTATGTGCCTGCTCACGGGCCAACTGAACAGAAATTTTACAAATAGGTAAGAAATTGTCGGCCAAATAATGGAAAACAATTACAAACATCTTTCATTAACCATATATATACCTTGAGTTCTTCTGGTATTGTCCATACTGATTGCTGAGTGACCTTGTTGTAATAATACCTGCAGCAAGTCACAGTTAAAACTTAAAACAATTGATTTAATTAATGACATGGGAAGGGTGCATAAAAAAGATACGATACATTTGTAAATAATATTATACAATAATTTGACATAACGTACTTTCTTCCCTCTGAAGAAGTGAACTCCTTCCAAACAGTTGATGCATCAGCCCTCTGTCACATCCAGCAGAATTAGTGTGTTTTGAAAATGCAAGAAGTAAACCACCCACGAAAGATTATTATATCAATGTAATAATTAACCGCAAGCTAATAAAGAAAAGATACTATGCCTAGAGAGTTAATTGATTATATACTATAGTATTGCCAAAACGAACAAGAATAATACAACAAACAATAATTTAAAAATCTGCGTGCATAAATATTTAAACACTGCATTCATAAGAGGGATGAAGCAAAAAAGACTAATAGGTGGGAAAATGCCATTTAAAAATTGGGTAAATGAAAATAAACATATAGAGATGCACAACAGCACACCGTATATCTTACACACACACACACACACACACCCAATTAGATCACCCTATAAAATTACTAAAGGAACGGGAATGGAAGGAGTCAACCATCAATTAATGGCATTGCAAAACCAATCTCAAATTTTAGGTTAAAAAACAAAAATTATAAATAGCAAACTGTTGCCTGACTTGAGAAAGTGCAACCCCAGCCTTCAAAGTGACCATATAGAGCAGTTGTTAAAATTTCTCCTGACTTGGGATGATATCTACAAATCAGTGGAAGTACATGCACATAAAAGGATATTCACACCATAAACCTTTCATGATCATTGGAAACATAGTAGAAATGGTCAAAATCCATACTAGATACCAGTTGGATTGAACACAACATTTTCAAAGCATGTCCAACAGATGATAAAAAATGACATCAGATTACAGCAACAGCATGAAATTTTACCTCAAGAGGTGACATCAACTCCAAAGGTTTTTCCCAACTAGATTGCCTTGTACTCTTGTTGTAGTAATATCTGATTCAATTCAGTAAATAACAAAAACTTCATTACGCTTCAAAATAATGCAAATTGTGAAAACAGTAGATTAGTAAATCATCAACAATAATTGAAAAACCGTACAAGGTATTTTTGTTTTTTCTAGGAAAACAAGATATAATTATATTAACCAATACCTTCTCCCATCACCAGCAGTATGCTCTTGCCAATCAGATGCAGAGTTGTTGCTAGTGGTATTAGTTGCCTAAAATTTGTCAGAACAAAAAACCAATAATTATTTCATCTCCAATATCTGAGCGAAGGTGATATAAAACACAATTATATCATCACAATTCAATAAATTTAATTCATTATATTGGGAAAAACTCAATTCTCACATTGAAAATAGATAAGGCCTGAAAAAAGTTTCTAAAGAGTGACAACCCTCACCTTTAAGCCGGTTTTGTAAGGAAGAGTAGGTCAAACATAAAAGCTTAATACAATGAATCACATATAATATAAAGTATTACAAAAAATAAATTAATGGCCTATTGAGATTCAATTAGCTACTCTTGTAGAATTTGCCTCAAACGACATGATTACCTTAACAACAAAGTCACGAATTCTTTTACAGTCACATTCTACCAAAATATATGTGTGACAACTAAATAATCTTTCCTCACGCCCCTTGGGCAAAACAAATAATTGAAAAAATAACTTTACATAACCTTTAATTGATACTACGAGCTTGTCAAAATTGCTTGTATCCTAGTTTTCTGGAGAGATCACTAAGGAAACTCGGTATACTGGTATCAATAATCATCCACGAGTTGGGAACCCACAACACTTAAGTTGAATTGGGCAACCTGCAGCTGCATACCTGATAATCTAACTTCACTATCCTCTCTATGTTGAATCAATTCTCTCAATTTCAATCCTCTATCAATTTCTGTTCTTCGTCATCTCACAACAATGGTTCGATCACAATTATACTAGGAGTTTCTCTGTCCTCACTGTGCTTGATCCCAGGTCAAGGTGCGATCGCATCTAAGTAGGATAATGGTGAGATTACCATGAAAATCCCAAGAACATGGGATCCATGTTTATTTAAGCCAGAAACATGCAATGAAGTGGGGGGTTCACAAAAAAACTACGGATGCTCACCAAAGTGAACCCTAATTTTTCCTATCTTCTCATTCCCTCACTCAGGCAACATCTGTAGGCTGTAGCAGAGACCGATCCTCTCTTTGTGCAACGCAGCCTATGAAACTCAAGCTCTCACACTCACGCACTTATCCCTATCCTCACAAACTGCAACTCTCTTTTCACCAAATTTAGTCCTCCTCTGACCCAAACATGTCTAACCAAATCTATCTCTTTTCTGTCAAATACCCTCCGATCTCACATTCAAAACTCCTCCTCCCTATTGACTCGTAATGATTCAGTCACTGACCCTCCGGAGCCCTCCCTCAAGTTTTAGTTAGTGCAGTGTGAAATCATTTCATTTTTTAATTCTCTTTTTTTACCCAAAACTCAGAGTAGGGCTATTTTGGGATTTTATTAAAATATAACTTCTCTGCTGCATCTTGGGCCTTTACGTTCTAGTTTCTTTCTGTTATTTTTTCTCAATTATTATCACATATAGTACTGAAATTGAGATTAAAAAGGAAATATCTTTCAATAAAAATACAATAAATATCTAATTTTTTTAATTGAACAATAGAGATATTACTATAATAATACTGAAATTGAGATTACATAAGGAAATATCTAGGGAAAATTGCACAAACGTCCCTTGAGGTTTGTTAAAGTGTCACTCACACCCCCTCTAATTTTTAACAAGACATTAACCTCCCCTACTTAATTTTAACTAGACAATAACCTCCCCTACTTAAATTTCAATGTGATTAACATCTCTTTACTAGCTTAACACCGCTTGCCTCTGTAAACAGACTAAGTTCCCTGCCACTTCCTTTCTTCCGAATCTGGAACGACGGGGGCAGATTTTTTTCCTTTCCTTTCTTCCACCCACTAAGTTCCCTTCCACTTCCATATTATTTCTCCTTTTTGTTTCCCTGTATTTCAAACTAATAGATGTGCAATCTGAAATTGCCATCTGTACGGATCTTGGGATGCAGTTTAAGCCAATTGACGTGATGACAACAAGCACGCGAAGCTACTTTGTGGTGCCAAAAAATGACAACGCCTATATGAATGTGACTCAAAGGGCAATAGAATGTTCTTGTTCAATGCTGCACAGACTCACCATAGTTTTTTTGTTGTAAATGTTATATACATACATACGCGCCCAACAAAAATGTGAGAGAAGATGCAAAAAAGTTCAACGAAATCAAAGGCAACTGATAGAAATTAAAGTGTGGTTCAAATAATTTATGGGAAAAATTTAAAAAGTGAGGGCACAGTTCTAAGATTTTTAGAGACAAAGTATAGGAATGTGTTTTACTCACTAATGGTGCTAATTAACAGTGTTTTTGTTGTTTAGGGAGGTCAATGTAATTACCTCAAATATCTATAAAATGATTTTACAATGACTATAAAGTAAGTATCTAAATTTTTAGTTGAACAATAGAGATATTGCTGTGTGTATTAGTAACTAAATAGTTATTAATTATTAATATCATCATACTTACATATTGGAATATGTGCTGTGATCCTACATTTTAGAACCTTTCAATCTTCTCCCGGTCCTAGGTAGAACTCAATTTTTTTGACAACCTAGGTCCAAGACTCTATTCATTGTCATTTGCATGTAGAGACTTCAAGTTCATGAGTAGTTCTCTTATATTTCTTTATACCTGAGTTTAAGCTTGCTCTTCTTATTTTGCTCTCTGCTTAGATTTTTCTATTCCTTTGTTTTTCTTTCCACTTCTATTTTTTATGTATATATCTACTTATCTAGTAATTAGGCTGTTTGCTTTTAATGTTTTAACTTAAATGTCTTTAAACTATAAGCAGCTAATTTGTATCTTTAGCTTAAGCTGTGACCACTGAATTGTGATTTGTAAGAAACCTTCTTTGAAATTTGTATTTATTTAATTAAATGTTACTTTGTATGTATGTTAAAATATAATTTGTAAAGGTAAGATATTATGATTGTGTTCTATTCACACAATTCATGAGTTTCCTGTTAAGATCTTTGACAATCCTGGATACTACTATATCTGGACAATCCAGAAGCCAGAGGCATTGGATATGGATCAAATTGGCAGATTTGCTTAACCTTCACAAAATCAAGCAAAGCATCATACAGAGACAGACATACAGTGGACTGACTATAGACATTCCCAACAGTTATTGTGAAATTCACTCTGAAAAACCAAAATAAATTAAACAAGAAAAATATCATGCCATAATTATACAAAAGAATCACCATCTTGGCCGTTCTATTGGAATATATTCATTCCATGATCAAATCAAGTAGCATTATAATTTAAAAGTTATGAAAAGAAGGAACTCCAGCATTTAAAACACATTACTTCATAGCAAACAAACTTGAATACATTTACAGTTTGTATAAACAAGAGCTGTTAAAATATAAAAGTATGGGAACAACACTTACAGCATCATTTGATGCAGTACCAGATGATTGAACTCCAGCCGGCTGTACAGGCGTTGCAGCTGCAGCACTCTGAGGTACTGAGGATGACCAAGATTGTCCGGCAGGAGGTGCATGCATTTGAGGCGGATGCTGGTATTGGGGCAATGCATTGGCATTGTCTTGCTGCTGACCATAAGATGGTGTGAACTGAAAAATTGTAAAGGATGGGTTAAAGGTAATACATGGTTCAGAGACAATCTAGTAATCTACAACAGGAGGAAAAACTTCAAAAAGTCAGGCAACCCGTACAGTGTATAGAGATTGAGGAGGTGCTCCTGAAACAGGCAAGCCAGGCATATGATTGTTTATGTGAGGAACAGCTTGCTGTGCATGTTGTGGAACAGATGCCAGTGGCCTGTTTGTTTGAATATATGGCATAGGTATACCCTGTGATGATGAAACAGGATGACCGGGCTGAATTTGTCTTGGACCCAACTGTTGCATTTGTTGAGAATACTGCAATTGCTGACCTTGAATAGCAGGCATTCCAACATTAGATGAAGGAACGGCATGCCCTGCATGTCCGAATTGTTGTGAAGTCATGGGAACAAATGGTGGCCCTTGCTGCGTATGAATGACTGGCCGAAACTGCAGATAAAAATATGTGAATGATTGCAAAATATTCAAGTGCAAGAATAGTTAATAGCACATAAAAACAACCGTCACCAAGCACTATCCTACGAGGTAGAGTTAGCTGCATGAGTCAGATGAGGCCATAATTCCCTATCAAAAAGTAATAGATAACATGAACAGGAAAAATGAAATCACTTGCGTAAACAAGGGAGAACCAAACTTTTGAGGACCCAACAGTCGAGTCAAAAGAGGCCATATAGGTCAGCCCAAAGATAGGTGAACTTTTGAGGAAAAATGAGGGGAAACGTGGGGGGGAGGGCGATCATGGTGTCCTAAGATCAAAAGGAAAATTAAAGGATAAGACCCTGCTGTAACATAAAATATAAAAAACATGAAATGTTAAAAATACGATAATTAATTTAGTAGTAGTATAATAAGTTAATAACATAAACACATTTCTTAGTATTATAATATTGTTACTGTTTCAATACTTATTTTATATTTGATAGTCGTTATGAAACAGGGAAAAAACGGTCGGTCCGCAATTCATAGATAAGACAAAGATTGGAGGATATATATATATAACGTGGAAGCCCAAAACAAAGTCCAACTAGCCAGTTTCATAAAGAAAAAGGGGAGGGTTTGGCAGCAGGAAGGCTTAGGACTAGAGCTGATACATTGAGGGGTACTCCAGAGTGCTTGAGACACAAGGTTGAGGTCCCTTGTCGTGGATAAAGAAAATCAGACAAGTTTAGTGAGGACACTTGCACAGATTGACCTCACCTGGGTGAGATAGCACCAATAAAGAACAAAGTGTAAGGAAGGATGACATGATGAGGAAGTGTGTACGGAAGATGGAAGACAGCACAAGGGCTCCAACATCAAGTGGCAAGTGGTAACGTATAAGAATAACATACAAATCATTCTGTATAAGTAGCAAATAGCAATTGAAAACTTGTAATGTTCAGAGCCCATGCGCATATCCCAATATTATCATTCAAACTACACATCGCATCGTGCATTATTTAACAGAAATGAATGTTCATAATCTGACAACAGAGGTGGAACTAACTGAATTAGTAGCACATAATATGATGCCATCACACGTGTTACCACATTCAGCAGATTAATTAGATACAGAATATAGAATAAAGAATAAACCGTTAATTTGATCCCTGAACTGTCACTCTCTCCAAATTGGCATCTAAATTATAGAAACCTACGCCACGATCACTGAATTACTCTGCATCTTAAAATAGATGCCAAGTGTGGAATGTAAGGAATAAACCCTCAATTTGGTCCCATGAAATATCACTCTCTCCAAATTAGTCCCTATACTATAGAGACCTATTAAACGATCACCAAAATACTCTTCATCACTAAACAACCACTAAACCTTTGAGCAGTCCCTAAACTATTCTCCGATCCAATTACTTAGTCTCTCCGCCACTTTGAGAAGTTTGAGTGATGTTTTTTTATAGCCAACTGTTAGTAATTAGTTGTTAAGTTAGTTTTTTTTCCTCCACGAGAGTTTAAACTCGGATCCTCCAACTCCCTTTCGACCCTTAGCACTAATTAGTTGTACTACCCACCATGTCATCCAAATAGCCATAAATTGACAATATAAACTACTAGTGACTCCCGATATCAAAATTTAGTGTCTACATTATCAAAATTATTACACGATAAATCAAATTAAGTTACTAAGACACGATTATTGCATGAAATTATAAGAATTGAGAAAGAATTAGGCTAATACCTGAATAGAAGAAGGTTGTTGAGGATTATTCGCCATCACAAACAATTCCAGAAATGAACACAATCGCGGAATCGATTATCGTCGTAGATGTAAATCGCGTCCTCGAGCGAGCGAGCCAGCGAAGAAGAGAAGACTTGCTTACTCCTTCAAATCCGACGGCGTATTCCGGCGAGGTTTACAGCCAGGTTTTGGGTTGAGTTTGAAGCAATTCCAATCTAACTTGGTTTTCTGATGCAACAAGGGTTTTGATTTGATGGAGTTTTCTTTGTTTTAGGGTTTTATTATGTTTTTCTTATGAGATGAATTTTCTGAATATTTTTTTTTCAATTAGCTAATTATAGAAAGAAAAAAGAAATTATACCATGTTTAATCTACCTTGCTTTGAAAGTAGATTGATCGGGGTTGAACATGGGATTATAGTTTTGAAACTCGGCTCGAACCGGCCGGTCGGACTGGAAATCGGTGGATAGACCGGTTCGAGCATACCTTCAGATCGGTCATGCAGTTAACTCGACGAGAACCAGTCAAAACCGGGAACCGATCATTTTTCTTTTTTTTTTTGCTTTTAACTTAAATCATGTTTTAAACAATGGCACAAATGGGAGTTGAACTCTTGACCCTCCTATTAAGAGACAATTTCCTAACCACTAAAGCGCTTGTTCATTTTGTAGTTGATTTGCTTTTAATAAGAATATATTAAACAAATTTTTGGATAAGATTATAGCTATCAAAATATTGAATACTGTACAAAGCAACTACCCATCAATTATTATTTTTTAGTTGATAAAAATGCTTGACAAAATTAACATTAAATGCTTTACAGAGCAAATACGTATCAATTTTTTATTTTTTTTATAAAAATAACTCACAATATTAACGGACAAAAACATAGACATATATAATTATAAAGCTTCTCTAAAAAAAATATAATTATAAAGCTCAAATATATTATTTAAAGCTCATGAATAATTACTCTTCGCTTTTTTTATCACATGAATAATTAGTCTATGAAATTATGTTTGTTGGATACTTATTTTTATTTTAAATATGTTATTATTTTAGTTTTTGGAGTAATCGAGTCACTGGTTCAATCAGATTTAATATTATTAAATATCTATACAAATTTAATCTAAACACCGGGTTATCTAACTGAGTCATCCGATTTAATCTGATTCTATCATGCAGTTCAAACAATGACCTGATGGTTCGACCATCGACTCAGTGACTCAGTGCCTCTGCCGAGTCGATGACCGAGCCGAGTTTTAAAACATTAATGAGATGACCTACCATGAATGTTTATTTCATTAGATTAGATAAACACATTTGAAAAAATATGTTTATGCCGTTTTAGCAGTATATTTTATAGAAATTGCGGGTATTAAGAAAAATGGCTATAATAATAAATTTATTTGAAATGTGTGTAACTACGAATAAATTGTCTTTTTTGTATATAAATGTGTTTAATGTTGATTTTTCATGGAAATTAACTAGAATAGATTGTCATGGTAAATCAATTTTACAACTTCAACCAATAGGAATGAGTGAAAAAAAAATGGAAAAATCCAAATAAAATCTCTACTAACTACTTTTGTTCACGTTTCATTGCTTTCCGCTTTGATTGATCCATTTTGTTCTTTGCCATTTATTCGTACTCTTGTTTTTATTGCTCGTGTTCTTCATTGTTAACTCATGTTTGAATAACTGAGAATGAAACCATTCAAAAGCATTTCTCATGTTCTTAGTTCTTATTAGGTGTACTTGATATAAGAGATTGTTTAGAGAATGGTTATCATGTTCTAACTACTCATGTTCTTATCAGGTCTCATGTTAGTCGTTGATATCCAAACATAGAATGAAACCAGGGGAAGAAATGAGACGATTCTTAATTAACTTGAAGATTGAATAACAATGAATCAATAGTTCTTCACTAATTGAAGAAATTTCACGAGAAGTTTCTTAATTAAACTGTAGTTTGAATAACATTGAAAACTAAGTTTGAAAGGGTGAAAGGAGGCGGTAACATAAGGTTAGAACGTAGATGATTACATAGAACAAAATCATGGGATCAATCAAAACCAACAACTTTCGACAAAAGTAGTTAGTAGAGATTTTATTTGGATTTGTGTTTATGTGTCAAAATTACTGGTTTTAATTGTTTGACGTTGTTATATTGAATGGTTTGTAAGACCTTCTTTACTGCGAATGATAAATTAAAACTTTATTAGTACCTATATTATTTTTGTTTAGTGATGGTGAATAATTTAAACTATGATACTTATACTCACCCTAAAAAAATCTTTGTACACTTTGTCACGAGCATTCACTTTATTAATTCTTGAATCTCTTGTAACTCTGGCATGAGATAGTAGTGTAGAAAACTCACGATTTTAAATGTGTATATTTCAACTCATTGTTTATTTCTTCCCGCGTCTTTTGCTTGAATGTGACCCCTGATGTTGCCCCTTTTTCGACCATATAATTTTTCTAAAAAGGTCTATGTGTTTGGAATTGATCAATCTTTGTCATCCCTTGTTCTCACTTTCCCCTTCCATCTTATGTTGTTATCAATTTGAGAGACCAAGAGATAAGAGTATTGAAAACAAAAGTTAATTAAATAAATAAAGTGCGGTCATTGTGCAGGTTCAAGTCAAATAAGACATGAAATGATTGCAGCCTGCACAAGGTCGTCCAACATGTTAAAGGTTTACCACATTACTTCTTTGCTAAACAACAGACACTATCATTCAACTAATGCTAGTGTGTACAATTGGTTTTAGTCTCTCTTCATCTGTCACTGTAAACAATAATAGATAGCACTAATCGTTTACAACTATGCATCTCTAATAATGAAACCAAGTCATAATTGGTAACATGACAAGGGTGGTGTTTAGTTGAAAGAGGAGAACGAAAATGAACCAAACTCGAAGATGATGAAGAAGACTAAGAAGTTGTAGTTGAACGAAAATTCAATCGAATCTGAGGCTCTCGACATCTAGGGTTGAAAAGTCAATGAAAATAGAAAGAAAAAATGAAAGTTGTTGAAAATTATAAGATTGCCACCGTGTTTTCACCATTTTCATTTTTAATTATTGGGAATGAAAACAGAAAATAATTTACTTTTTGTTTCTTAAAATGGGCTATTTATTGAAAATGTTTTTATTGAAAGAAAAAAAAAACCAAAAGCACAAGTAAACATACTTTTAACCTAGTTTTCTGTAGAAATGGAAACAAGAAACAAACAAACTTAACAGACTCTTACAACATCTTCGTGAAATTCCTTCCATTCATATCATCGATTATAGATAAGTGTATTATCATAATCTTAACTGAACTTAATATTATGGGGAAAAACTTGTTTGTCGAATACATATCAATCGTATTTCAATTTCTCATAATATTTAACTGTAAAATTTGGATCAACCTCAGCATGTCCTTCCATTAACACATTAGATTTAAAAGGTTTAAATATCAAACAAACAAAAAACAACTTGTATTGTCAGTATGATGTTATACCAGATAACATTTATAAGTTTTTACGGTTAATAACATTTTATTAGAAAATAATAAGAATAAACGAACCAAACGTAAAATAAAAGGTATGAAATATATTAAAATTTTCAAACCTAGCTAGTTAAACAAAAAACTTCAATCAAATTTTGTAACAAACTTAGTTTCAAGTCTTTACAATAATATCTTTCTAAAAAAAAAGTCTTTACAATAGTATCATTATGTCGAAAGTTAAGGTTTTCACCTTTTTTACTTGTATTTATGTCAAAAAGATAGTTAGATAGACGTGTCTCTGTATGAACCTTTTTATAAAGAGAGAAATCTATTAAATTGTTTTGTAACTTTTTTTTTAACAAGAAAATCGTTTTGTAAATTGATTCAAAATATACAACTACTTTAAATATAAGATAAAATAATAATTCGAGAAAAATTAAATCAACTTGAATTTTGAACCTACTAATAAAAACACATCAGTTTAACCCTGATATTATTATAAAAGAAAATTTTAACTAATATAAAATACTTTCAAAGTACAATTTAAATTAAATAAAACAAATTAAATTGATAAAATTTAACTAAAAAAATTTATTTTAAAGCTTAAACCCATTATTTTTGATACGCTTATCATATGCACCTTTTATAAAAAAAATATAAAACCTAAAAATTTTCATTTTTTTAAAAGCTTAAAACCCTTTATTTTGGATACACTTATCATACACACTTTTTATAAATAAATAAAAAACAAAAAATATAAAAAATTTCATTTTTTTTAATGCTTAAAACCCTTGAGATATATAATCAAATATTCATTATATAGAAAGACTAAAACTTTCACCAAGTGAGAAAGTGAGAGAACAGTTAATTATGCATAATTTGTAACATCTACGAAGATGTTTGATACTAGAAATTGAGATAAATTCAAATAAAATAAAAATAAAATGAATCTGATAAAAGTTGAATCTTTTTTAATCTATACAATAACTTCATAAAATCAAATCATACGACGAAAAACAACATTATAGTATATTACTGTAACTGTAATCTTGTAACAAAGAAGCTCTATATTGAATTGCTGACGAGTAGTCCGAACATACTATTCAACTTTTCAATGTCGAGTTAAACCTGAAAACATCACGCAAACATAGTGAGTACGAAGACTCAGTAATATAAAATATAAAATGTATTTTGATGTTTCCAGTCATGCCCGGTGTATTAGACATGGAGAAATTACTCTCATCAATCTTACTAAATAATAAATTCTTATACCTATTAACCAAAAATAAAGATAATTTATACGCATAGGTGTCTTTATTCTTAAATTAAAATAGTTGTTAATTACTTTAGTGAACATTTAGGATTTGCTTTTCTACTCGATTTCAATTGTTGCCTAGGTTTGTTTTGCAATGTCATCTTTAAGTAAACACTTAGGATTTGTCTTTCAACTGGATTTTCATTGTCTCCCATTTAAGATCTGTCTTTCAATTGGATTTCCATCGTTTCCCCAGTTTTGCCCTACAATGTTATCTTTAACATAAGCTTTGAGTACTCTCCTAACCGGTTAACATAATCAACTATCAGTATCTATGTCATAGTTATTATTATTAGTTTTTAATTAATAAGTCAGTGTACAATCATAAGATTATCTTGTTTCATTTCATCTGTAAATATCTTTGAACATGAATGTATTTAAAGATATTCACATCCTAGTGAAGTATTGAAATAAAGACGCAAAGCCGCAAACAAGCATTCATGTGGTTAGGTTAAACCAAAATTAAACACTATTAGTCAATCACACATTCACTAAACTACTTTAGAATTTTCCAACCCAATTAGTTTCACTACAAACAGATTCATGTAACTCAAGTTTTGATTTTCTAAAGTCAACAACATTACATTAAAATTCTGTAACAACATAGAGTAACCGAGACTCTTTGATACATGATAAAATTATAAATTTTAATATGAAGAAACTATTAGATGTATTCTTTCAAATGCAATTGGTCCCACTCAAAAATGAGTTTCTTGACTCAAGATATAATTATAATTAACTAACTGGTGAAAATAAATTAATAAACAAAACAACCAACTTCACGTTGTCACGAAAAATCGTACAAGTAATATAAAATCACAAGACTTTCCAGTTTTATGGTACTACAAATGAACTTTCAAACTCATTTGGTTCCATCAAAAAAGGAGTTTTCTAACTCAAATTATATAAATTTCAAAACAACTATGCCATAATCATTTTCGGGAGAAAATTTAACTCTCCTCTTTTACAACTCTTCACTATATCATATATATTACATCAATTTCACCCAACACAAACAAACTTTACAACACTAAGGCATAAATAGTATAATCTAAATCAATCTCTCGATTAACATTATCATTATGCTATAATCATACTTTCTATCACTAACACAATATTAACTTCACGATCATCATTGTCCAAAACAGGCAATTGAAAGGCAAGACATGGAAACTCAACGTAATCATGCTAAATCACACTAAAGCATATATATTCTATCTAATTAAAATTCATCTAGTCATCATAAAATTCATAGGATCAAATTATCAAACACCTAGAGTGCATGTATAATCTACTAAGCTCAAAAATCATTAAACATTCAAGCAAAACATAATATGATAAATAACATGAATTTAAAAGATCCTAAGCACATCTTAAGAGAGGTTTGAGGGGAAATCTTATGTTACCTCAAGAGATTTAAACCCAAAGGTTGAATTTCCCTCTTTTCCCTAATTTGAAACCCTAGCCTCCATTTCAACATAATCAATTCTTCTTCTCAACACTCTTGAGTTATTACCTTCTTGTTTCTAGCTTCACTCTCTTCTCACTTCTAGAATAGGTTTCAAGTTTATTTCATATCCTCTTGTATATCTTTCATGCCATTTAGCTCCCTCTCTCTCTGTCTCTCTCCGTCTTCCCATTCTTCTTTCTCGTTCTCTCCCATTCCCTCTCTTTCTTCTTTTCACGTTCCTTCTTTCCTCACCCTCTTTCCCTCTTTTGTTTATGGTCTTTCCTCAATGTGTGGCGGTGAGGTAAGTGGAACTGGTTTATGGCTTTGGTAAGAAGATGGATTTATCTAAACTGCCCTTCGACTTTGTTCACTCTTCAATTATTCTAATTTCTAACACTAACTCATAACCAAAAACATACATGATTTTGTCTATAACGTGAATAATCATTCTATTCTATGTAGGATAATAATAAGTAATGCAAATAATAATGATAAATACTTGGTCGTGAAATTTCGAGATGTTACATAATTTATTTTAAAAGAATCCCTTAAACACCTCCAAATTCTTTTAGGTATATATGTATAGGTGTTATCACCATATTTCATTTCAGCCGATCATAGCATTAAAATATATTATTTCTTAGATTTGTTTAGGAAATGAAGTATTGAAAGGGAAAATTTGTGATTTCAACACATTATTTTATTATTAGCATTACAATGAAAAATAGTTTGCAGTGATTTCAGACGAGGTTCAACAAACACAACTACTCCAATAGTAATATAAGACTAAAATTGTTAATTTTGAATAGCTAGATATAAGGTTTTATGACTCTTTGTCTTTCGATGCAACGAAAAAATACTACTAATACTTTCTAAATGTTTTAAGGCTTTACAACTCTCTTTCTAAATTTTAAGACAAAATTCTAATTTTGATCAACTAGATTCAAGGTTTTATGACTCTCTTTCTAAATTTAAGATTTTATGGCTCTCTGTTTCAATGTATTCTGTTTCTTTTTCAATAGGTGATAGACTATGTGCTTCAACACTAAATACATCTTGATAGTCTTAGCATGTTTTGTTTATCCCTCCTGACACCTTATATATCACTAAACATAATTGGAGGTTAAATATAATTACAAATACTTGCTTTTATACTTTTTCACCCAAGTATATATATATTTTTTTTATGTTAAAAGAGCTTTTGTTATGAAGTGTATAAAAGGATATACAAGGAAGGCTCTATGTTGAATGTTGGGTAAAACTCAAAATAAATACTTTCATGTCTTAATTTCTTTTCAATTTTAGGTTCAATAATATTAATATATAAATTACTATAAAATAACTTTAAATATTATTCAAAGTAAAATACCTTTAAACAATAGTTGCAAAAAAGATTCTATGTTTTGGTTGTCCATTTTGTTTGCAATGGATGATGTTATGTAAAATATAAAATTGAATAAAAAATTTTATGATTACATGTTTCCTTCTTAAGGTAGGGGTAGAGAATGTGTCAGGGAAGAAATTATCTCTCCCGCCACATCCATTGACTATAATTGGATCCATAAGAACCAAATTAAATGTGAGAAGCTAGACCGCTTAAAAAGAGTACCACAACTACAACCACAATAGCAGTCGGGTCAAATATCTTTGCAACCCCATGATTTTGTGGATGAAACCACTTTAGAGCACCACAATTTAATGACAAATTTTTGTGTTCAACGTGACATGTGTGCAAAGTTTGTTATCTCTTCTACTTACCGCATCGATACTCCAGTCCACCACCTGCCCCACAGCTTGGTAAATTTCAACCTCATCCAATGCCTAAACCAAAGCAACAATTGGTTCAACAACCTACATTCCCAAATTTTGGCCTTGAGTTTGATTTGAGTGACATTGACTTAGAGGTAGAGTTTAATCATGAAGACCATAACAATTAATTCTCTTGTTTTGTTTTTCTTTAATTCTATAGTTAATTGTTTTAGTCTATTATTGCAGTTTTGAGTCAAGTCTTTGTTGGTACAAGTCTAAATTTATCTATGAAAAAAAAATTATTTTATTTTTTCTTCTTTTCTTTTGACCAAAACTTACTTAAGTTATGCAAGTGTTGATGATGTTGTCCCCTTATCATTGTTTGCTACTCGTTTGTAACAATGCTTATTGAAGTTGCATGATTTTTTTAACCTTTCAATTTCAAAAATTTAAAATTGTTTTTGTCTCAGAGAACTGTTTTTACCATTAAGGTAAAGGGCTAGCTTACTTCTCAAGTTCAAGAGCATGACTATGAGGCATGCTGCGGAAGATACACATCATAATCACCACTACTTTTCTTAATAGCATAACTGGTGTGAAATTTGAGCCAAATACTTTCCATTTTTTTACTATACTTTTTTCAAATGTGAATATCCATGTTTCAATGTTATTTTCCTCGAGTTTGCATTGGTTCTCTACATCCTATTCGTCGTATTTTCATACACATGAGACACTTGTTTGGTACTCTGAGCCTTTTCAAGCTACCCTTATTATTATGATTATCCTTTGCTAACCCCTTTGAACCTCCATGCAAATTTCTTTGTTGTTTTCGTGACAAACCATGTAACAAGTTTTAAACCCAGCATGTCATATTTGTTTAATTTCTTTGGAGTTAGATAGAATCAACTTATGAACCATCATCATCCACTTATAGTCAAAATCAACTTCAAGTCAAAATCAAAACACACAACAACCATTTCATTCACAACTTCCACAATATGAAGCACCATCATCATCCCCTTATGAACCACCAATATCATACAACAATGAAGTTCAACTACTTTTGTTTCAATCCCAATACCATACAAACACTTAAGGAGAAGAATTTGATGATGAGATTGACGATGAAGACTTTCATGTTGCACAAATACTAGGTTTTGGTGATGGTAAGGAAGACCTCGAAGAAGGCACAAACCAAGATCAAACTCGACCTTATCCTATAAGAGCAATATAAAACTCATTGATGCATATGCGTAACCTTGATTTGATAGTAATAAATCAACTCAAAAATCATTATAACTCAATGTCACTTATTGTAGATGAAGTTATTCAAGATGTGATACAATTTCATAACAAACAAAAGTGTATGGTTGTAATAAGATTGTACCACATTGAAAATACACTGGATTATATTATTTTGCAATATGATCTCAAGAAGTATGTTTTTAAATGTGTCAATGGACAATGCTTATTCAAGCTGAAAACATCTTACAAGAAAAGACATGGATAACAAAAATGCAAGGCAATTAAAACTATTTATGGGAACTGGAGCAATCTTATAATAATATAATATCTTCAACAATAATATATTACAAATATAAACACATAAATATTTTTTAAGGCACAAACCAAGAGCAAACCAGACCTTATCCTATAAGAGCAATATAAAACCCATTGATGGATATGCGTAACCTTGATTTGGCAGTAACTAATCAACCCAAAAATCATTATAACTCAATGTCACTTATTGTAGATAAAGTTATTCAAGATGTGATACAATTTCACAACAAACAAGAGTGTATGGCTGCAATAAGATTGTACCACATCGAAAATGCACTGGATTATATTGTTGTGCAATCTGATCTCAAGAGGTATGTTATTAAACGTGTCAATGAACAATACTTATTCAAGCTGAAAACATCTCACAAGAAAAGACATGGATAACAAAAATGCAAGGCAGTTAAAACTATTTATGGGAACTGGAGCAATCTTATAATAATATAATATCTTCAACAATAATATATTGCAAATATAAACACATAAATATTTTTTAAGGCACAAACCAAGAGCAAACTCGACCTTATCCTATAAGAGCAATATAAAACCCATTGATGCATATGCGTAACCTTGGTTTGACAGTAATTAATCAACCCAAAAATCATTATAACTCAATGTCACTTATTGTAGACGAAGTTATTCAAGATGTGATGCAATTTCACAACAACACATGAATGTATGATTGCAATAAGATTGTACCACATTAAAAATACACTGGATTATATTGTTGTGCAATCTGATCTCAAGAGGTATGTTTGGTATATTTGATAAGTTTCTAAGAGTGTAAAATTTGAAAAGTTTTGTAATGAAACTGTTGATTTTTTTTTTCTTTCAATAAAACCAAATAGTAACAAATTCATGGCCTATCTACGGGAGTAGAGATCCTTTCCGTTTCTTAAAAATTTGAACATCTCTATTACTATAGTTCTGGTGTATAAATGTCTAACTAATGTCATATATTTTAGAAATATGTGCATTTATATCATGTATTTACAAAACTAGAACAATGGACATTGCTATGTACTTTAAAAAATGGAGATCTCAACTCTATTTACTGAATTTACAACTACGGATACCTTCTACATGACAACCACCATCTTAACTATTAAAAAAAATGGCTAAATTAGAAGAAACTAAAAACACGGGCTTGATAAGATCTTAAAATTTCTTCATCATCTCTATTAAACATTCTCGTTGAAATAATAATAACATAAGTTTATTCTACGTCACAACAATTAAAAGGACGATGCTTAAATTAGAGTAATAAGAGAGTGCAAAAACATGTTTGAGAAATGTTATGAACACTCTTTCTCTAACACTTTCTCTAACATTCACTCTCACATTGAAGAAAATTCACGTGGGTCTCATCACTTTATGTAAGATCTATTTCCAATGTGTGGTACCCTTAACATGTATTATTATACATCACCTTTTTTAAGCCAAAAGATTTGCCATATATATATTTTAATTAAGATTATATAGTCCGAATGGGATAAAACTGAAAGTTTGGAGGATAAAACTCTCTTAATTTTTCTTATGGACTTATAGTGATCCATAATTTAGGTTTTTTTTTTGTTTTTGGGTCGGACCCAAATTTGACCATTTTGTCAACTTTTTATCTATAGAGCTTAAGCCGGCCAAACCTTAAATATTATCTCTTTAGTCACTTTGAAAATGATAATAGAAAGAAAAATGGTATATACAACAAATTATTTATCATGAATCCATAATGAAAGGTATCACTTAGACCGTTTGTTTTTCAATTCCATCTTTTTCCTTATCCTTCATTGTATTCCGCTCAACCATGATTATAATTGGTTGATTTCATCTTCGGAATGCTTTTGTGACTCATTTTTTCTTCTTCTAGATATAGCAGTTCTCATATAGAAAATATTAAGGGGATTGAATTGGATTTTTTTTTTCTTTTTTTTTTCTTTCCATTCTTTTAAATTGGTATATCAAAATTCAAAGTATGTAAAACCAAAAAAAGATGAATATGCAGATTGGAGTCAATAATCTAATTGAAGTTAACAAACTCAACTATAATATAGATTTCAAAAATCAAATAGTTTACTAGTACGGATGAGGATAAGAATTTGATGTTCAAAATTTTGATTATCAATTTAACAACAATGAATAAAAATGGTATAGCTAGCTAGTAGCATAACAAGTATCATTCGTTCAATTATGCATTATGTATATAAACATTAACTTTGTGAGAGTCTAACACCTTCTATTGAACTCAATCCTTGTTGGTTCATCAACTTATACGATTCTTACTTTATTATTTATACAGCTCGAACATAACACTAGAGTTTGACTGGTCCCAATAGAACACAAGTTCATGAAAGTAAAATATATATGTAATTAATTAAACATACATATCAATCTCAATCTATGTTCTGTGGGGAATGAGAGATCCTAACCAAATTATTATCACGAACATTGCAAGATCTCTTACATGAGAAAAAAGACATGTTCTTCACTAACCTTGATTCACAAAAACTACTACCACCAGCTCTACTCATCTTTTTCTCCCTCTTACCACTTTTCTGACTTTTGGTACACTCTTTGTAAGCTGCTAAGAAAGGATCATCATCTTGAACCCAAATACCCTTCTTGGAAGTAGTTCTATAATAAGGAGGTTGAAAAGCACAAGGAGGAAGTGGAATTTGAAAATCATGAACAAGATTTCTAGGAGTAGTTGCTCCTTCAAGTGAAGAAATTGGAGGGGGTGGCAACTTAGGCAAAAATTCATTCTCTCTTTGGATTAAATTTTCACCATGAGTACTAACACTTTCTTTGGGGATACCTGGCTTCTTTTCCCATGAGAATGATATCTTTCTTGTTAGTGGTTGACTCATGATTCTATGAGAGTTTTAGTTAATAGTATAAATGCAAGATATATAATGTGTGATGAGGTATATGTGATATGTAATTCTCCTTGCTAGCTAGGTCTTTATATATATATATTCGCCCCACCTTGTAATAATTCCAAATTCAATGACATGATTTCTTAATATTGGACAAGCATATAAGACATAAGCATAGAAAATTTGTTTTGCGTGTTGGAATAATTTCTTGAAAGAAGACAAATGAGTTTGGAAATTTGAGGCCATCTTATAATGGTTGACTTGGTCATTTGCCATTTGTATCAATTGGAAGAAGGCAATGATGTGGAGGTAGAATATATAAGACAAAACTTATAATGGTTGACTTGGTTATGGTATACTAGAGATCCTTACCTCAAGTCCTCAACCACATAAAGGATCAGCCCAAAGTGATATTTTGTTTGCAATTATTAATCAAAATAAGAAAAACAACACATTTCGGTCTCTAAAAAAAAAATCAAACCATCTCGTTGACTAAGGCTTTGTATGAGAGTTTGGAAAGGAGGGGAAGAAAGGGCTTTGAGGGGTTGAAAATATAAAGAAAAATAGAGAAATCTTTCACATTTTTTTGAAAGAGTGATTTTTTAAAGAATAGTAAACTAATGCTTATGATTCATATATTTTTAATATTAAAAATATTATAACAACATAGAATAAATTTAAAGAATTTATATTAACTCTCTAAAACCCCCCTCAAACCCTCTTCCAATACAACTTTTTAGTTCCCCCAAATGAGGAGGGTTTTGTATTATGAAGAAAAATTAACCCTCCAAAACCCTCCCCTTCCGATATACTCTATTTCTTCCACTTTCTTTTTCCTTTTCTCCAAAACTCTCTTATCCTTACCTCTCCAAACTCGCAAACAAAACCTGAGTGGTTGATGAATTTTAATTTGAGGAAAATCATTCTGCATAATCATATTTTAAATCATCACTAAAAGCAGTCATATTTACCAACCTATGGTTACTTACTAGTCGAACTCCAAATTAACCGAACTTATTTTCTTTAGAATTAAGACAAAAAAAAAAGCTTTCATAACGGTTAGTACGAAATAACTTTAATCCGATTATGTTTGATAATCATTTGATTTGTATTTAAAAGTAAATTATTATTGTTCGTTGGAACTAACCCAACTAACAATATCAATATTGTTAGACAATTTTTTTTTTTTGCTGAATTTGAATCCAAAACCTCATATTTATGTGCGTAAGTTTTATACCGTGAGTGTTTGTCACTTCATCCACGTAAAAAAAAGCAAATCATTATTTCTCTGAAATCATACTTGGGTTCTAGATCACCATGCAAAAAATGCTTAATAGGTCTTGTAAGAGCAAAATATCTACTACCATTTATTTCTATTGATTAAATTCTATTGAGAAACGTTTTGAACACAGAAACATAATTCTTTCTCCAACTAGATTTCTCCGATACATAAGAGCAGGAATTTGAATTTTAACCACATTCTTATTAATGAAACCAACCACGTATTATTATTTCATGTCGTTTTCATGGTGAAGTTTTTTCAAACTATTTACCTCTATTAATTTTGTATCGTTACACAATAGAAAAGCCACCAGCATGCATTTTTTTATGCATTTAATTAGCTGTATCAGAATTTAAAATACATACATAAATAATTAAATATCGTCAACTCAAAGCAGGCCGTATTTTTGTGAATGAGAAAATGGGTACATTCTGTTTGAACTAGTGTCGTTCATACAAGGCTGCAGAAAATTAACTAACTTATGATCTTTCTTCCTTGTTTTATTTTGACCGGTCATTATATGATTTTTACAAAATAACCATAGTATATGATAAGAAAACTGCTGGTTGATGCAATACATACAGATACACCCAAAATTCAACAAAATACAAAAAATTTAAAGCATCAATTCAAGGTCAATTTCAAAGATATTACTTTTTTAGCCTCATTTTTTTTTGAGAATTCTTTTTATTTATTCCTTTGATTAGTGTTTCACTTATACACTTTGTGTGTGGTGAATCACTTTTGGTTAATATATTATTCCATTTTGATTTGTTAAAAAAATTGTGAATTTAATGTATTTAAAAATACATGCAATTTAAATGCAATAATTGATCTTGATCATCAATTTGAGATCGACCGACTCTCCTTAATTACAACTTCATAAGATTGTCTTTAAATAATTTTACATGACAAAATCAATAAGAAAAATGTTGCATCCCACGAGAACTTTCTCACAATAACATCATGACACAACATCCATGTATTGTAGTAAACACTTTAATTTACATCCAACCACTCTTGTATTCCGTGAAAGGAACATCTAACGACATTAGTGGATTCCCGATGCCTTCGTGAAATTGTCCCTCGCGAGAAATAGCAACGCCCAATCAATAAACATGCCACAAATTTAATTTGTGGAGTCCAAATCCATCATCTTCTAGGCATAGACAGCTTTATGACTAATAACATCATTAGAGTACTTACAAGAAAGGATATGCATATACTTCCTTAAGCTAGGCCAATTAAATCTATTGATCTTTTGATCTCTACTTGACCCTTGAACAATAAAGGGACTCTTTGTGCATTTCTTGTAAGCTTCAACAAAAGGGTCATCTTCCTTTTGATATCTACTCTCCATCTTGAAAGAACTAATTCTAATACTTTGAATTGCACATAGATCAACAGGAATTTTCTTTTCTTCCTCCACTCTTAATCTATCGTGAACATTTTTAGATAATAAACATGGAGGAGGCTGAAGCACTAATTTAGTAGCATGATTTGTGTCATAATTATGATTAGTGACTTTGGCAAGACCGGGCTTGTATTCCCATGAGAAAGGAACATTTACATTTTCTTCATAATAAATATCATTGTAGGTATAGTTGTTATGGATTTGGATATTGGTATGTTTCATGGTTGCAATATCAAAATTAATACTCTCTTCAAGGTTCTTATAATAATATAGTGGCTAATATACCATGATGTATTTCGTGATTATTGATTAAGAAACTGGTAATCCAATTTGTGGTAAAGGATATATTTAGCTTGTAGGCTAATGTATTATTGTTTATTAGGAGAAGACAAATAACATGTTACATGTACAAGTATATGCAATTTCCTCTTTCTCATATGTTCCTTTCATGAATATCATGATCATATATATTTTATATTTTATATATAATTATTGGAACTTGGAAGCGTAGGAAAAGGGGCCCTAGATGTAGATCATGACCGGCATGAGAGAAATATGGCACAAACCTAGGTAGAATTACATTTCGTGACGTGTGTATATATGGATGTATACTTTGGTGTGTAACGTTGATTTTTTGTTGTTGTTGGGGGGTAAGTGAATTTGAAGATGACTGATTTATGGTTAAAACTGCATCAAATGCTGCATCAAATGTTAACCATACACTCTTTTTGTACCAGGTTAAGGGCCTTAAGGGGATTAGCTTCTAATTAAACAGAGTTATCGTGTTCCAACTTCAGCTTCACATGCAAGCTTGAAGCCGATTTCGATTTGAGAGTAAGATTTGTTAGTCACAAGAATTTGAAGACTTCATTTAACATGTGTTTGGCCTAGCGGTGTATTGGACGCTGCCGCGCGTTTAGTGAAAATATTGAATGTCCAACTTCAGCAACTCCTGGTGAAATGTCCTAGTTTCAACATGAAACCAAACACCTTTAAACGTGCACACGCATTTCAGATAAAGTAAATAGAGAAAAATGTCAAATAATCTGTAATTTAAAAATAATTAAATGATATGTATTTTTAAGTCGGTGTGTCCAAATACTTGTTGCGATCAAGTATGTATTATTTGAAATTGAATGGCTCAAAACTCTATTGTTTTTTTTTTACAAAGATATTCTGCTAAGACATTCGTAAATACTAAATGAAATTCGTGATAAAGCCCAATAAACATCCATGTTTCACATTTCTACTTTGAGTTCTGCTCTTTAGCCAAATGGTTTTGTTCATTCCTAAAGAAAATGACTAAAATGCCCCTACACATGTTAATTCACGCTAGTGTTAAATTTGCGTGAGTTAACTCACGCAGAGATTTACACAGGATTTACACTAGCGTGAGTTAACTCATCCTGAGAGTGAATGAGATTTGCACTAGCGTGAGTTAACTCACGCAAAGGCATTTTGGTCATTTCACTTGAGAATGAGCAAAATCATTTGGGTAAAGAGCAGTACTCTTCTACTTTTGCACAAGGTTACAGACACATTTTCAAAGAGAGAGCTGTTCCTGAAAATATTAGCCTATTATTAAGTGAGATAATCTCGTATTTATAGATCGTACTTCCCAAGGTGATACTTCCTAATACTAGTACATAAGTTCTATAACAATTGAAAAAAAATTGGTGGTTTATGCACTAAGATTTGTTTGACAAGATCAATTTTCGAGCTTAACGGATAATTTATAGTTTATGAGTTCATATGTATAAAAACTTACCACCATAAGATTATTACCCATAAAATATTCAAATGTCCTCTAAGTTAGAGATTCCATAAGTATTGTTTTTAACAAAATGAGGGTGCAAACAAGATATGTTGAACTGCTAGTATACTCAAGCATTATCCTTCAACAATCAATCAACGAACGGTGGAGATCAGAGAGTGATATGTTAGTCACAAGGCAAATTCCTCAATGATCTCAACAAAATTTTCACTCTTCTCTCCCAACTTCCATGTGTTACAAAATGGCATTTGCATTACAAGAAAGGTACACAATCTATTCCAAAAAACCTCCCACTCACATCAACCAAAGACTGACTTGAATGTTTGAGCAGGTACGACACCACCCGCCGAAGAGCCTTATTACGCTTACACCAACTTCGATAGCCGTTCTTGATCCACATCGGTTCAAAACTTAAAACCAAAATTAATCTTTGACAAAAACAAATGAGTTCTATTTGGTCTATGAGAAGCAAAAAGAAATTTTTGATGCTTAAGGGTGTATTGGATTGAGATTTTAAAAGATTTTTTTGGCAAACAAAATCCTGAAGATTTTAAAAGATTTGGTGAGATTATATTGATTTTGTTGGATTTTAAAAGACTTTTTGTAATGACTTTTTACAACCAGGATTTTGAACACATGATTTTAATGGATTTTGTTGGATTTTAAAAGACTTTTTGTAATGACTTTTTACGATCAGGATTTTGAACAAATGATTTTAATGGATTTATAATACTCATTTTGAACACATGATTTTAATGGATTTATAATACAGATTTCAATGTAAAGATTTTGAACACATGAACACATGATTTTAACTTATAGACTTTTAAGATTTGGAAGTACTTTGTGAGAATTCTAAGATTTA
>Ga0228710_1002666_pt1 | contig 28270 bp, 21 predicted proteins | sample MedpolnodulmetaG_FD_177995 | JGI IMG/M metagenome (GOLD analysis project Ga0228710, IMG submission 177995) | Root nodule microbial communities from Medicago polymorpha collected in Santa Monica, California, United States - pink nodules | ecosystem: Host-associated > Plants > Roots > Nodule... | reverse complement strand
CCCCCCCCACTAGCATCCGCCAACACCATTTTTCTAACAAAGCATAATTGAACTCCCTCAAACCCCCAATCCTCCATACTCCTTTCGTAAACAAACAACATTCCATTTTATCCAAGGAATTTTCCTATGATCCTCACTCCCCCACCCCCCAAAAAAAAAAGTAAGAATGGATTCAATTGAAGAGATTATACCTGACAGAGCTTTGAAGAAGAAAAGGGCATAGACATGCAAAGAATTCAGGATAGACTTAAGAAGAACCAAACGACCACCGAAAGATAAGAACTGACTTTTCTAGCCTGACAGTCTAGAGATAATGCTTCTCAAAACCGGTTCCCAAAACACCAACCTCCTAGGATCCCCACCAATAGAGAGGCCCAAATACATAAAAGGAACCTTACCAACCTTGCATCACAAAACAGAAGCCAATTCGCTCAGCCAAGATTCAGAAATATTAACACCCACCAGCATGATTTTATTAAAGTTTACTTTTAAACTAGACATAGCCTCAAAAAGAACCAACAACGCCCACAGAGCACGAACGTTAGCCCAACTCTTTACTCCCAAAAGCAATGTGTCATCCGTAAACTGAAGATGAGAAACAGTTACAGGATTGGTCGAACCCGCACTGTAGCCAGAGTAAATGTTGGTCGCGACCATGGCTTTCATCATTATGTTCAACCCCTTTGCCGCTAATAAAAAGAGAAAAGGGGAAAAGGGATCCCCTTGACGCAAACCTCTCTCTAGTGGGAACTCATATGTTGGGCTACCATTTATTAACACCGAAGCAGTGGATGTACTGACACACTCTTTAAACCATTTCCTCCACAACACCGAAAAGGGCATCCTTCCCATAACGACATCTAAATATCCCCATTCAACAGAATCATAAGCCTTCTCAAAGTCGACCTTAAATAGCAATAATTCTTTTTTAGACTTGGGAGCCTTATCCACCACCTCATTGGCAATAAGAATCCTATCAAGAAAAGAATGTCTTTTTTAACAAAAGTTGATTGTTCCTCATAAACGACACTGCCAATCACACCACGCAGCCTATTGGCTAAAACCTTCGCCAAAATTTTATAAAGACTCCCCACAAGGAAATAGACTGAAAATCATTTAATTTCCGAGGGCTACAATCTTAGGAATTAGAGCAATGAAACTAGTATTTATACCTCTCATTAATTTCCCATTCCGATAAACCTCCATCATGAACCGCATAATATCATTTTTCAAAACCTAACAGAACTCCTTAATGAAACCAAAATTCACGCCATCAGGTCCCAACTCTTATAGCTATCACAATCTCACACTGCAGCCTTGACCTTCTCCATAGAAAAAGGTTTAATCAAACTACCTCCTTCCGCATAAGACAAAGATCGAAAATCAAGATTATTCACACCCTACCTATTTGTACCATGTGCCCGAAAGTGAGACAAGAAGTGGTCGAAGACTGCTTTGCGGATAGGCTGAACGCCCTCCACCAAAGATCTATCCACCATAATCGAAGATAATGCATTACAGCGACTTGCTAACACAGAGTGGAAATAAGTAGAGTTTGCATCTCCTTCGGGAAGCCATAACAGTCTAGATTGCTACCAACAGATGCTAGTCTATACTATATATAAAGAAAATAACCTCTTTCAGCTCTTTTAGACTGACTTTTCTCTTTTCAAAAATGCCCACAATTTTCAATATAAATAACACATATAACAAATAGATAATCATAAATTTAAAAATTAAAATAAAAGTGTAACCAACACAAATGTCCAATTTTTTCTTTATCATTTAAGAAGTGTAACAAACTAGATGAGTGTATCTATACTTACTTTTTTATTATCCCAATTATACCCTTAAACAACAATTTTTCTATAATAAAGATTGTTGTTGGTGACATTAAAAAAAAAAAAGAATTTAGATTATATTTTTTTGTTACATTGTTGATTTCATTGAAATAGATAATCATGGTTAATTTGATTTGTTATAATTTGAAAGCATAAAACATTTACATTTTTACTTTTATTCAAAATTAAAATTTCATAAAAAAACACTGTTCATTTTTTCTCTCCAAACGTTAGCGCAATAAAAAGAGCGGAAAGACTGACACGTAAATGCCCGTCTTTTCGCTAGTTATCAATAAAAGTTTTAGTATCTTTTTTTTTATTATTATCAATATATGTTATAGAATATTGCAAATGATAGACTTAATGTACCAATATAGTTAAAATGTCTTGATCTATCATGAGATTCTCTCCACTCTTTTTTTCTGTATAAGACAATAGTTAATTTCTTCATAAAAAATTAATTTATATAAGCAATATTTAAAAGCGGAATTATTAATCATATAAATAGTAAATCTTCAAAAGCTGAATTATTAATCATAAAAAAATTAAATCAAGTTATCAAATATATTTTTTTTTATAAAAGTTTATTATATATTGACCGTAAAAACAAAACTATTTCACACATATCCCCTAAAAAAAAAAACTATCTCACATATACTTGTTCAAAAATTCCACAAAATTTAGTAAAACAATCCTAATCTATCCACAAAGTTCAGCGAAAAGGTTTTGAACTTAAACACGAGTAAGTGGGCACTGAACTTAAAGACGAAACCAACCCTTATGAGGACGCTAAACTTAAACGCAAGTAGAATTCTACTCTTTACCCAACAAAAATCATTCACGCTCAGTTGAACTTCTGAAAATATCCCTGCATGAGTTAAATCATGCTGCGTGGCTTAACTCACACACCTTATAGCTCTGCTTAACTTAAGTCACGCACCACTGGCATGTGCCCGAGTTAACTCACGCAAGTTGGTCGGTTGGTCAGAGCTCAAGAACATACGTTTTTTGGACGGTGGTCAGCTTTTCAACCTTCAATTTACACATTTTTTTACAACTTTTACACGTTTTTTAACTACATTTATGGTAGTTATAACCTATCTTAGATTTCCACCTATAAATACCTCTCAAAACTTCCCCATTTTTTCACACCATCTCACATTAATTCCTCCTCACTCTCTCTCCCTATAAATCTCCTTCTTTTCCTTCTTTTTTTAGTCTTTATTTTGGTGTAAAAAAAGGCCAATCGAGGGGTAAAAATAGGCCGATCGACATGGGGTAAAAAGAGGTCAACCATTAGGGTAAAACTAAATCTGCTTCTTTTTACTCCTAAAACTTTTTTCCGTGGGTAAAAGAATCTTCTTGGGGTATAAAAAAAATCAGATTTAGATTTACCCCAGGGGTTGGTCTCTTTTTACCTCAAAGAAGCATATTTAGTAAATTTGAATAAAATGTACCAATTATTGTAATTGTATCAATGATATTACTAAAATGAAATGTTTTATGTATTATTTTTGTTCCATTCTTTTTATTTATATTTGCATTTATTTTATGATTATTTTTGTTCAATTTTTATTCCTTATTTATGTATTATTTTTGTTCCATTCTTTTTATCTATATAGAATAAAAAAATTCGAAAAAAATAATAATTAAACTCAGCGTGAATTTGAATAAAAATTGCGTATTAAATAAATTCGAATAAAGTTACGTATTAAAAAAAATCGAAAAAAGAATAATTAAACTCAGCGTGAATTCGAATAAAAATTGCGTATTAAATAAATTCAAATAAAAGTTACATTACATACATAAAGTTCCTAAATATGTATTATGCAAAATCAACTATATATGTTATCACATCAAATTCCCTCATATAAGACGAGTCATCACATAAAGAATGAGGTGCATTCCGTGACACTCATCTTATATAAAGGAATTCGATATCATAACTTATATAATTGATTCTGCTAGAACCTTCCAACTGCAACAATTGTCTTACCTCTGAAATGGAGTAAATTCAAACTTGCTAAATTACAGCTCTCAAACATTCAACCGGAAGTTTTATTGTTCCATTAAAAAGATTAAATTCTTGTTAGTTTGGTTTATATGATGGTATTCAAGTGTCAAAAGAATGAGGTGCAATCCTTGACACTTCAATAGCTTCATCTAAACCAAACTAACAAGAATTTAATATTTTGAAAGGAACAATAGAACTGTCGGGTGAATGCTTGCGAATTGTCATTTAACAAGTTTGAATTACCCCATTTCAGAGGTAAGACAATTGTTTCAAATCTACACAATAAGAAATTAAAAACATTCAATGAAAAACTCATTCAAACATTTCATCAAACACTTGGAGTGCAAAATATACATAAACCCTAAAACTAATAACTACAATATAAACATGCAAACATCTAAACAATTAAGCAATATAAGTCATTTACATGTAACATTGTATCATTTCTTGCAAAAAAAGATCAAAATTTAAACAAACCCTGAATCTAAAATATTTCTCTAAAACTCAAAACTACAACATAAACATGCAAACATCGAAACATTTAAGCAATATAAGTCATTTTCATGTAAATATTGTATGGTTTCTTGCCAAAAAAAACCAAAATTTAAACAAACCCTAAATCTAAAAAAAAATCTAATTTAAGAGAAAAAAATCTAACATATTAACATAAAAGGTTAATGGTGTTTGATTATGAAAACTTACTTATTAATGGAGTAATGGAGTGTGGTTTGATTTTAACTTGAACTTAAAGACCAAGTCAACATTTTTACGAGGCTCTGAATATAAACGCAAGCCATCCCTTTTGAAGGCTTTGAACTTAAACGTAAGTCAACCCCTATGAGGGCTCTAAACTAAAATTCAAGTAATCTTTGTGAGAGCTTTGAACTTAAAGGCCAAGTCAACCCCTTTAAGAGCTCTGAACTTAAATGACATTGCACTCATGGACAAGGAGGATGTTCTCCAACCATTTCGACCCCGAAAAGGCCTCATGTTTAGAGGGCTAATGATATGTATTGCACAAAGATTCAAATTTCAAAAATCCAAGAAATCTTGGACAGGTGCCATCGCCGAAAGAGGAAAATCATGAAGGCTTCGCCCAGTAAAGAACTCTCCCGAAGAGCGAAAACTCGGGGGGCTTCGCCCAGATAAATGAATCCTCCCAAAGAGCAAAATTTAGAGCATAATGAAATAACTAAGAAAAATTGTACAAGGTGACATCATAAACGAAATTTAGAGGAACAAGAGGCATTTAAAGAAAAGAAATCCTTCATCCTTCATATCGTAACAAGAGAAAATTACAACAAAATGATTACATGAGCGCCACGTTAACATCATTATAACTCCCGCGTTTTCCCTTAGATGAGTTTTTGGATTTTTTTTTCCTTTTTAAATTAATTTCCATATGTACATTTACATGTGCTGAAAAAATGTACACATTAGTATTGACCATGTCAAAATTAATAGAGCAAAATTTTTGTATAAGGGGTTAAAGTTGAGGGTCAAAAGTGTGATTTTTAAAATAAGAGGACTAAAATTGTTAGGTTTAAAAGTTCACGGGTCAATTGTGTATTTTAGCCAAAAACAAAATCAATTGAAAGATTGTTTTCAAATTTTCTATAATATATGCATAGATTTAGTTTTAAATTGAAATTTGAGAAAGAATTGGATTTTCAAGGGTAATTTTCTCTAAAAAAAAAATCCCCAAACAAAAATTAGTTAATTTTTTTTAATGGCAAAGGTTAATATGTTAATCGTTATGTTAGTCCTTTTAAAATAAATTGTTATGTTAGTTTTTTTCCTCTTTGGAGGATGTGAACTCTAAACTACCAACTTCTTAACTCTCAACTCAAACTAGTTGAACTACTCAACCCTCCAAAATAATAGTATAGGTAATAAAAGTGATTATTTTTTGTTAAACGTGTCCTAATAAAAGTTAAAACAAACATACCCTAAATAATTTAATCCTTCTGATCTTAATTATAAGCAAACGTGTCTTAATATATATCTAGTTTGAAATGTAGACTCAATATATTAGTCATTCAACGAATTTAAAAAGTGAAATGTTGCTTATAATTGACACAGAGAGAAAGTATATTTAATGAAACATTACAAAAAAATGTTGTTGATGTTATTCTAAAAATCAATTCTATAATTAAAATCTTTAAATTTGAATCAATCCTAGAGACAAAATAATTTTGAGAGTAGACGAACTTATCAAAATCAAATAATAATAATTTGGCTCATTCATGAAACCAAAAGATACACTTATCATGGATAGTAGATATTTTGCAAACAAACAATGTGTCCTTTTAATAGACACACACAATATCTATAGATTACTGGTTCTGTGTTTTTCAGTTCATTGCTGTTCTCACACACATAACCACAACAAAAGAACCATAAGACAGTGAAATTAACAAGATGGGAATTATGAACTACTACAATTGTGTAACATGTGCAGCAACACCAATGTCACAAGATTCATCTTCATCATCATTACCGCCAAACCCAAGACAAACAAAGGTTATTCTTCCCAATAAAAAACCCATGAAATGGTCTACTGGTATGGCTCCTGGTGACTATGGTGGTCCTCCAACAACCACCAAGCTTCGTAAGTATTGGGGTGGTGAAAACCCTGACCCTTTAGCTTCTGATGATTATTTGTGGAACAAAGATTTTGTTCCCCATTTTAAAAAGATGATTCAGCCACCTGAACAAACTTCTCCTTCAAAGGTTTTTACTTTTTTTGTAACATTCTCTAATTTTCATTCTGGGTGTTGTTTTGTTGGAATTATTATGGATTGATTGATTGATTGATGAATTGCTTTTGGGACATGTATACTTGCTAGTTATGATGATGATTGCTTTGTGTTTTTGGTTTGTTCTATCAACCACGGATACCGACACGGACACGACACATTTTCAGTAATAATTTGAGAAAATGAATAAATGGAATGTAATCCGACACACTTTCAATCAGAAGTGTTGGTGCTTTAGAGGGTTTGTCACTTGATTATTGTGTTTGGACTTTGGATTAATGAACAAGAGAAACTTATTATGTCAATTCCCAATTCCATATATTTGATTTTGAGTTTAAGTAAAGATAGTCACTTATCCAAATTTATCCCAATCCCTTTCAAAACTGTTTGTGATTCAGTTGCTTGCCTAACAAGCACCGAGATTTACAGCGAAGTTAGTTATGTTTTTCTCGGTGTTCTCTATGTTTTGCTCCTATATGTAATATATAAGAACGCTGTCTCAATTTATTTTCTGTATAATAATTAGATTTGATTGGTCAACCCTTTTAAGTAAGATATTTGAGACCAATGGAGTAAAATTAACAGAACCAAATTTTACTTTTACTTCAATTTACTGATCATTATGTCTATGCGTTTATTAGTGTTGGAAGATATATACAATTTAGTTTTTAGTAGAAATAGAAATGAAATGAACAAAACCAGATTTAATTCACATAATCATCAAATGTGTGGCACTTCATATGCTGTTGAATGTGTAGATTTACTCATAGCAGTAATACCATCAAATGCCTCTTAATATCGATTATCTATTGAACACATTTATGGGTGTGGAAATGTATGGAGAACATTTACTTTGTTTAGCATGGAGTTAATTCATTCCAATTTTCAGATAGGAATCAGAGTGATACTAAACAATAGATGGTTTTTACGATGCTATCTTTTTCATTCCTTGCTGACTCAAGAAATTTTAATAGAGTTGGTTTTCGATAGAACCAAACCCACATTGTGACAAAAATGTTGGTTGGTGGTAGTGGTGGTGACTCAAGATATCTTGGTGAATGACTACTTATTAATTTTGTTTAACTCCATGAATTGGTACTGACATGAAAAAAATTATTTTATTTTTTGTGAACAGGAAGTGCCTTCTGGGTTTCTAAGCTTAAATAGAGTCATGAGCCTCGACAGGTCTCGCTCTACAATATTTGAATCCAAGTCTTCAAATGCACTTTCATTGTTCTATTTTTTCTCCTTTTGTTCTCTCTTCATCTATTAAGTCGTTTGAATTATGAACTGTAGTATGGAAGTTGATTTGAGCAAAGAACTCTCAGCTCCTGTTGTACAGCAGCAAATAGAGACACCAATTATTGTAAGAGATGTGTATCTTCTTTCGATTTTTCCCTGATTAATATATCTTTCGGATTTTATGACTATTTAATGCAGAGGGTATTAAATATTTTGTAACAATTGATTTTTCCCTGATCTTTAGTATTTAATTTTCTTTATCTATTTAGTATCGATTTCTATTTGAAAACCAAAAAAAGCACATGGTTTGTTGTGTTGTTTTTCCAAAGGTTCATTTATCTTTTTACAAATTTAATGTCTATCAGGCGACAGAAAGTGACAGCAAGAGAGTAAGGTGGAGATTAGCACCAACACGCCGTGAGCAAGACAAATGGAACAGAGCTGCCAAAGCTGCAACTGATGGCAGCGTAAGTAATTTTCTATATATCACTTTAAATTTGTGTCATATGTATCTAATTTTTTACTTGCTGAATATATTTTTCAGCTTATATAAGTGTATAACCTAGGATGGCGTAGGACATAGAGCTCGATCCATAGGTTGCTTTTTAACCCAAAATGGTAACTTGACGATTGTTAATAATAACCACCTACAGGATGTGATGCTTCGGGAATTAAGGAAGTCTCGCGAAAATCCCGAAGTATTGGCTGCTCAATACAGGGAGCAGTATATTAAGGTACTCAACACCGTTGTCTGGTTGGTTTTTGTTCATTTAATGTTATGTAGATCTTACACTTTTTCATTCATTGTAGCATTGGTCAAATTCCAAACTTCGCTAATTATGTTCCTAAACTTAATTTCAGTTAAAGAAGAGGTTGCAAGCGCTTACATTGGGTATAGGTGGTGTTGGTCTTGTTTCAACTTATGTTTCTTATTCTCCTGAGATTGCAGCTAGGTACCTTGATTCATCTTGCACTTATTAACTTGGTTATTTTGAATTGGAGATCCTGCTAAATTGATTCCCATCTTTTGCCTATGCTATCAAATGTGGTTAAAACTAAGATGATTAAAAGAAACAACTTCTCGGGAATAATCAGTACCATGACTCATGTTTCCATTGCTAAGATTTCAGAACACCTTGTGTCCTTCCAAAGAAATTTTTAAGGTTTATTCATGTGTGATTAATACATACTTTTCTTTCATGTATTCAGCTTTGGTGCTGGCTTTCTTGGTTCTTTGGCGTATATCCGCATGCTGGGAAGTAGCATGGACTCACTAAACCCAAACGGTGCAAGGGCCGCTATCAAGTAATCTATAGTTGATAGATTTACTATCCAGAATTTAACTTCTTCAGTAAACAATAATTTGATAGTCAAGTGTGAAGTTTCTAATTTTTTCTCAGTAATATTTGAAGTTTCCGAAAGAGTTTAATAACTATTTTGCAAACAAATTTTAAACATGCATCTAATTATATTCCATCATCTTTCCATATCATTCAAGATATGAACAGGGAGAAATATATTATGGTAAAATATGATGGGGTGTCTACATAAATTTAGTGTAGGGTATAGTCATTAACAATTATACTTGTGTGCGTGTATAGTCATCTGCACATGTGAGAACACTTGTTAGGCATAGTGATGACTTGCACTGTTATAGCCATGAACATTGTTTCATTTTTCACGTTGTTCGTTGGCATAGATAACAGAGGCTTAACAACTTGTGAATGTTAATTGCAGGGGAGCAATTGGGCAGCCAAGATTACTGGTTCCTGTTGTATTGGTCATGATTTATAATCGATGGAATGCGTAAGTCCTCTTTTGATATGCGATTGAAGCAATTACTATTCCATTAATGAAGGCGATAAAGAGTAGATATGAACCGGTATCATGAGTTAAGAATGGTAACTCAGATTTAATAAATAGGAATGAGAATTAAGGATGGTAATTCAAATTGAATATATAAGAGTGGATTAGATATGTATTTTAAAAAATTGTTTCATTAAATTACCTTTAGTTTCTCCAAAACCTAGAATATTGGTTATAAACTGAGTTACCAAGGCTGTTTTAATGCAGGATTCTTGTTCCAGAATATGGAATTATGCACTTAGAATTGATACCAATGCTAGTTGGTTTTTTCACATACAAGATTGCAACTTTTGCACAAGCTATAGAGGAGGTGATTACTGTTGCTTCAAAGAAGGACCTAAATATATCGACTGAGGACTAAATTTGGGTTTTCTCTTACATTAAACATGTATTGATAGCATTCTTTTTCATTTTAAGAATCTTAATTACAACAAGGGACATAAACTTACATTCATATGTTCCTTTTGTAATAATGTCTAAATATATCTAGTGTATTTTTCCTCTTTAAAGTGACAACACATGTTTATAATCTTTTTTACTTTGATGGACAGTGTCATGTATATTCACCTCATATTAGTTATTCTAGTTAGTATTTTGTGTATGTTAGCAAACTTATGACGTTAGTTTCATTTCAGTTGTATTATTTTAGATCAAGTTATAACCAAAATAATAAGCAAATGTAAGATCATTTGAAATGCATCAATATATCTCAATGAGAATTAACTTGTAAAAATGATTCGTTATTGATATTAGTGCTACAAACTTACTTTTTACCACACTCTCAATTAAAGTTTGTTATATGATTACTACCATAGTGAATTATCTAGTAAAAGAGGTAGTAAAACAATGGCAGTGGAGCTAGTATAATCTTATGGTTAAAAGTGTTCTCTATCATTATTGCTATTGAAATATTTTATGCTAAGCGTATAGTTTAAACACTATATGTTGATGAATGATTTATTGCAAAATTTAAGGTTTAAAAGTTTGGCAAGAAATTGCCAAGAGTCATAGACTCATAACATATTTTAATATGATTTGGTACCGATCAATATATATTATTTATGGTTTAAATAATACATGTTGATGAATGTTTTATTGATGAATCTAAGATTGGTTTGGTACCGATCATAATATAGTTTTAGCAAATGCTAAAAAGTGCTGGCACAGGTAAACTATGACTATGAGGATCATGAGAGAAGAGAAAACCATCAAATGACAGAAGAGGATACATAAAAAAATCTTTGCTTGCTGGCACGAGCAAAAATCTGGTATTATTATACGGTAATAGATAGAGTAATAGTTATTCGATGTGAGTTCACATCTGCAAAATACAACATAGGTTGCAATGTATGTATCCCATGCGACAAAGTTACAAACATTGTATACATAGGAAAGTAACAATCATAACAGCTTAACCAGTGTTCTGCATGCCAGCAGCTATACCCTTCATTGTCAGAATAAGGGTATCCTCCAAACCAGGAGCATAGTCACTTGTAGGATTGAGTTTCACAAGCTCTGCTGCCGGGTTGCTTGATTCCATGCAGTCCTTGGACAGATGTGGCCTCAACTTCACATGGTAATCAGGATCTCGGATTCGCTTCAATGTGTAGGCTTGCAACACATTGAGGGTTGTGATGTATGAATCACGAAGACGGAGTCTTTGCTTCAAGTAAGGGTCTCCTTCAAGGATATCTTTGTGTCCAGCAACCTACAAACAAGATTTATAGAAATACATTAGGTCAAAAAAAGTGGAATATTTTGCAAGGACTAAGCCAGAGAATAGCATGAAAGATTTCATCTTTCACATGACAATATATAACAAACCAAATGATGAATGAAATAAAAAAGAACCACATCCATGTACAGCGAGTTCAGGTATGCAGCCAAATAAAAAGCGATAAAAAAATCCATGTGAGGAAAGTAGCAGCAATAAAATAATAGTTTACCATGAGGAGAAGGCCCTTGGTTTCTTCATAAGTAGACCTTAATCGTTCTCCAAACGACCACAGTTCATCTGACACTAGGAGTTTGTCATAAAGAGTTGCGATCCCTGGGTCTCCCTTAGCAAACACCATCTCAACCAAGTCAAGGGTGACCCTGAAGAATGGCCATTGATTATACATATCTCGAAGCATTTGGAGATTCTTTGAATCCTTCTCAATTACATGCTTGAACGCCGCCCCAAAGCCAAGCCATACCGGTAAGTGAAACCTTGTCTGAGTCCAGGCAAAGATCCAAGGAATAGCACGGAGTGATTCAATTCCTCCACTTGGCTTTCGTTTTGATGGACGACTGCCAATGTTCATTCTTCCATACTCCAACTCAGGAGTTGCCTGCAGTTAGCAAGATTCATTAATAAAGTAAGGAGAGAAAATTATGTACACAAAAATAAAAGAAAGCATAAGAAAAGAAATTTCAAGGTCATTAGTTTTGTGATGCAAAAGGAAATAAAAATCTTACTTAAATCATATGATAGTATTATTGCAACTATATATCGTAAACAATAATAAATTTCACAGGACTAGAGAAGAATGAAACATGATAATCAATAGTCATAACTGTTATTGTGAAATTTCAAATACCAAGTGCATTAAAGATGTATATCTGAATCGCTAACACTAATACACTATTAAAATGTAATTTTGAATGCTTGCATTAACTGAGGGAATGTTCTTGTTCCGGGTGATTGAGTTTTTAGTTTTTGAAGCCCTCGGCAATGGTGGGAAGTATCAAGTTGAGACAGAGAGTTTTTAGTTTTTAGTTTTTAGTTTTTTATCTTCTTTTAAAACTGGAAACCACAAAATCGAAAAATGTTATGGATTTAAAATTCTCAAAACTAACATCCAACCTGAACAATGCCTAAAAGATTATTAATTTTGGTAAAAATACAAATTCAAATGCTAGAATTTCAAGGGCGTCTTTATGTGCTGATGTTAATAACAAATAAGAATGATTGCAAAAAATACTTACACATCTGAAGTATTCAACAAAACGAGGTTCCTGAAAAACAATGGAGCGATATTCCTTTGTTGCAATGACAGCCATCTCATCCATAAGGGCACGCCATTCTGGCTTTGGTGAGACAGGAGGGTGCATTCCATGCTCAAGTGTAGCAGCAGTGAAACGCTGAAGTGTTCTGAAGCACAAATGCTCCTCTCCAAATGACTGTTCAATAACTTCACCTTGAACTGTAACCCGAAGTGAGCCATGAATAGTATCTGGTGGCTGAGATAATATAGCAAGATGAGTGGGGCCTCCTCCCCTTCCTACAGTCCCTCCTCTTCCATGGAACATTGTAAGCTTAACACCAAACTCCTTTGCAACCTTTATAAGTTCTTCTTGAGCCTTGTACATTGCCCAAGCTGCAGAGAAACGACCAGCATCTTTTCCTGAGTCTGAGTATCCTATCATAACTTCTTGTTTTCCGTTGATACGGTTTCTGTACCATTCTATAGAGAACAGGCGAGATATTGCAGCAGGAGCAGCCTCAAGATCAGCAAGTTTTTCAAACAATGGAACGACCCTTAGTGGCTGCTTCACATCACATTCACGTTGTAAAAGTTCCACAGCAAGCACATCAGATGGAGATGTTGCCATTGAAATGATATAAGCACCAAAGCTGTCTGAAGGAAGTTCAGCAATGACACGGAAGGTATCCAGCACATCAGCAATTTCTTCAGTTTTAGGAAGATCGGGGCCAAAGAGGGGGCGCTTTCCACTGAGCTCAGACAACAGCCATTCCTGCCTGCGTTCCTCAGACCATTCTCGATAAGATCCAATCTCCAAGTGGTTTGTTATAGCATCCATAACATCAGTGTGCCTGTCTGATTCTTGACGGATGTCAAGTTTCACAAGCGAAAGCCCGAAGGTGGAAACTTGCCGCAAGAAATCAAGAAGACTCCCATCAGCTATTGGCTGATCACCACATGCACACAATGACCTATAGCATAGTTCAAGAGGCTCCAAGAACTACATGAAAAATTGGATGTTAGAGTTTAATATAATATATTAAATACTATATCAAGAAATAATTTTGAACAATTATAATCTCATGCCATGCATTTGGTATTGTCTTTCCTGAATTTGTAGAGTCAATGGTGTCTAGTTAAAATTGATAACTCATTTATGACAACATTGTTGCTAACTTGAATAATTATTGTAACGATTAGCAAATCTAATTAATAAGCACTAGATATTTTTACTATATCACCCAGCTTCGTATTTTTAAAAAGACCAGATTAATAAGCACTAGATAAACTAAAATCTACCAAACCTAATGTTCCCATAATCAAGAGGTGAAACAATTTCTAGGGATGGAAAATCCAGCACTGCTGGTGGTGTTAATATCAACGAAAGAACCCAAGAAAATGGCTTCAGTATTAAAAGTGTTAGAACATTAACTGAAGAAAAAGAGAGAAGCAATCTAATTATCCAACAATACAATTCAAGGAAGTTGCCTTTATAGGTGAAAATGTTCAACTATTTGTACTATGGGATAGGTTATTTGGCAGTTGAGGATAATACCTGTTCAACATTTGTGAAGATAGCCTCTTGAGGTATTGCAGAGCTCCCATCGGCTAGTAACTGTCGGGCATGTTCACGTGTATTATATAGTTTGTCCCTCACATCACCAAGAATGACACGATATGGCTCAGTTGGAGGAACCTGTTTCCAAAACTCTGCAGCAATGAAGAATTTATTATAATAATACACAATACAAAACAAATTATTATAAAGGTTACACAGTACATACCAATATAATGTTTTGCATCTCTTTTTGCCGAGCTGTGAAGTTCTTCAGCACGAATACGTAGCTCATCATTGCAGCGCCACATGGACAACTGCCAGAAGTAGACAATAAGCAAGATGGTAAACAGTATTACAGTTAAATATGATTAATAATGACCGGCAAACTTGACCAAAAAAATAAATAATGACCGGCATATTTGATACCTCAAACATGAGATCCTCAATTTGAGAGAAGTACAGATTAGCAGCCATCATTCTAGCCAGCAAACACACATCCCTTGTAACTTCAGGAGTTACTCTGGGGTTTCCTGCAATGCACATTAAACAAATATTATGACAGATTATAGTACATTACAAGCTACGTCTGTAAAGCAGTATCCAAAACTGAACATGATAGAATTCAATGAAGAGATTAACTGAATGAAGAAAATATGAGGGATCAGAGATCTAGGAATTAAATATTTTGAATCTTTATCCAAATAAATACTTTGACCAAAAAATTCATGAAGTTTAACAAAAATAGATTTGATTTATGAGAAATGTATCCACTCATTATTTGCTTCGGAGAAAAGAAAGATACCATCACGATCTCCTCCCATCCACGAAGAGAATTGAATAATAGGGGCATTATATGGGATGCGTTCATTTATTCCAATGTTCTTCAGAGCAGTGTCAATGCGGCGCAAAAATTTTGGTACACCTTTCCAGATTGTCTCATGAAAGTAGCTCATTCCTGCCCTCATTTCGTCTTGTGGTGTAGGAGGAGTTCTTCGAATTTCATCTGTGCGAAATGCAGCTTGAATCTGCAGGAGAGAAAAATCGTTAAGACCTTATCACCACACAAAGTTTGCCATATAAACATAAAATAAATAATTTGGACCGAGGATTATAGTATTATTAAGATATTGCACTAATTGAAAGTAGATTACATGAGACATAATACTTTGATTTGTACAAATATTTATTCTGAACACAAAGATGATGCACCAAATGCTCACATGAAGAGTCGTAAAATTTTAATTTTGGTTAATAAAAACATATAAATTCAGGTCACTCTAGACCGCCATGCAATGAGTGTAGCATTACAGCATTTATTCAATGCTATCTGTGCTAATAGGTGTTAACACAGATAACTCTGATTATTCAAGCCCAGCCAAGGAAAATCATTTATAACTTAACTCCTTTAAACTAGTTTGAATGTTCACGGGAAAATATCAACCTAAATGATGATGTTTATGTATAGTAACTGTATATGTTAAGTAGCATACAACTTATACAATCATGAGGTTGTCAATGATGGTATCATATATGTATATACAATCAAGAAAAATCAGAAGTTAGGCACCTCTCTTTGCAAAGCCTCGTCAAGTTCCTGCTTATCATCTGGTGTAATATCTTTTGCATACAACTGAGTCAAACAATCCCTAACCCTGAAAAGAAAATAAAAAGACAACTATTATCAACAAAAAGATTAAGTGTTAGTTTCATTTCAACAATCACAATCAAGGTAAGTAAAAGACAAACCTTCCGTGCTTCTGCAACAAAGATCTGCGAACAGACTGGGTAGGATGAGCAGTTAGGACCAAATCAACAGTTTGGCTCTTCAAAGCATCAAAGACTTCAAGAGGGGTCTTCTTCAGTTGATTCACAAGCCTCTTGAATGTCTCTTCAATGTCTGACTCAGTAATGGCAGAGTTCTCATCACCAAAATCCCCTTTCTTTAATAACTTAATCCTTCTGCGGTAGGCAATTTGAACTTCTTCTGCCAAATTGGCCAAGTTAAGCATGTGAGAAAAAGACTTGGCAATGACAATAGAATCCCCAGCATCAAGACCGGTCAGCATGTTCCCGAGTTCCTCCAACTTCTGAGGGTTATTGTTCCCTTCATACTCAGCAGACAGCTCATAACAGTTTTGAACCTAGCCAACATCAAATTAATGAAACTAATAAGCCACAGAGTCCATGTATGCGGCAGCGAAGTAAAATAAAAATACAGACTATGTGCAAACAAGCAAATATCCATGAAGAATTAGATTTGATATACCGAAGCATGAATCTATTTCACCAAAACCTTAACTTTTAGCTCAAAACACAAAGGATCAAACTGAGATGAGACAGCTGTGGTTTGCCAGTTTAAAAAAAACAACACAACGGCAATTTGGACAACTACATCAATTTTTGTCTACGACCGCAATGCAGCTGTGATTGAGGCCAGATCAGCTGCACTCGATCGTAGTTCTTTGTAATTTCAAGGACCACAACAAAATTACAATTAAAACAATACATAGACCACACGATTCAAGGTCCTTCAACAGTTAAACCAACCAAACATGATTTTTTTTTATCAACAGACAAAGTGACAAGCGCCACCTTAAAACCCACACACACAAAGGAGAGATCCCAAGTTCTTCGAATCCGGGTAACCACAAAAAAATTCAAGCCTAACAATCTCAGCATTGTCAATTGATCTAGGCCTAAGGGACTACCAAACATAATTTTAAATATTCATTGGAGTGGGGATACAACCATGAAGCACGAATATGGACATGGACACTGGACAGAACACGGATATTGACACGCCGACACCGCTAATAATTTGAAAAAATCACATAATTTAGTGTAATTATGTGTCAGTGTCCAATAAGTGTCCGTGCTTCATAGTGATACGATAACATACACACCCCAGATAAAAAAAATAATTTTTTTTCACCAAATTACAATCTTCCATGACTAAAAAGATTTACAATTTCACAAAAAACAAGAAGGGGTTTCAGAAAGAAAAAGAAAAAAGTCAATTTTGAGTCAAAAAAGCACCTTTAAGCTTTATCATCATTACATAAAATTGAAGTAGGGCATATGAAATTTATCAATGCTGAAGTAAAAATAACATCTTTTCATGATTAAAAAAAAAACTATATAAAAAAAACGTAAAAAAATAAAAAATAATACCGTTTCTCTGATATCATGGCCATGCAAATCCTGAAGAATATCGAGGAAACGATCAAGCAACAAAGCATCATACTCCACAAGCTTATCATCATCAGACACCTTACTAGGTGCCAACAACCTCAACTGAGCATCAATCGAAGTCGTTTTCTCTAGCTTCCTGCTTGCCATCTTCTCAGTGTTCTCACTGTCAACAAACACAGAATAGAATTCACGTCAACACAAAATCGTAAGCACGAAGCTAAATAGCTTGATCAAATTCTACGCTACTTTGCAAGGAAAGGAAAAAAGTACAGAGAAAGAATAGAGATTCAAAAAAGTACCTCAAAGTAGAGGCACAAACAAAAAGAGAGGGACACAAACACGATTTCAAATCCCGAATACCTTCGAAATATTTTTTGTTGCATAATTTTCTTACATATGTGTGTTATTTATAAGGTTTTTTAATATGGGCCCGGTTCAATACTAAAATACTCCTGTTATCTTTTTCCTTAAAAAAAAAAATTATATTTTTTGTTTTCAGTTTCTTTTTGCTATTATTACTCCTTTTTGTCATTATTATAAAATATATATTTACGTGTTTGGTCTATAATATAGACCAAATACATCATGTATTCAATAAATTTAAAAAAATTTCTTTTTTTTTACATGTAGATTATTAAAAAAAAGTTTAATTTTTATAAGATTTTTTTTGCGCATACATTAATAACTACTTTTATATAAATAAATTTATCTTGTTTTTGGATTCAATAAGAGATTTTTTTTTTGATAAAAAGCAAAAAGTCATAAAAATCCGGTGTTAAAGATATATTGTGTGTTTGACCAAAAAGATAAATTGTGTGTAACTTTTTTTTCCAAGGTCAAGAGTATCATTAATTTAATTTAAAGACCAGTTTGACCTCTATTTTGTTTTAATGAGTAAATCAATTTCTTAGATGAATGAATTTTCTCCTACTTTGTTATGTATCATTTGAGTGCGAATTTAATGTTCCTATTTAACTGTCGGTTTGATATTTTAAGAGTACGGTTTGTCAATTATATATTTGCCAATTATTTTATTTTTTTCAATAAAACTGATTAATGTTATATATTTAGAAAACTAAAATTTGTTTGTTTTTTTTAAAACAAAGTTTGTTTCTTGTTATCTTAAAATTTAAACAAAATTTTATTACTTTTTTTTAAAGATAAAGGAAATTGTAGCGGTAGCTACAACCCGATATGATATTCAATACAAAAAGAGAGAAGCAAAACAAGAACAAACAAAAGAGGGGGGACAACAAACCAAAATCCTCTAGAAGCTAACAAAATCTAAAATTAGGAAGACCTAATCTATTCTTAGAGAAGTCTAGCCTAATTTGAGAAGGCAGCTAAGTAAGAGTGTTACTTTTCCCACCCTATACCCTTCTCACGTGCCCTGCAAAAATTACCAATTTGCCCTTTGGAAATTAAAATCCGAAAATCTAAAATTTGGTCCGGATTACATATTTCGGAAGAATTCATAGTTCACCCCCAATTTTTACAATTTCATTTTTTACTTTCTCTCTCTCTCTCTCTCTCTCTCTCTCTCTCTCTCTCTCCCTCCCTCTCTCTCTCTCCCTCTAATCCCAAAATTCGAACTACAAAAATCTAACCAAAATTGGTGTAATCTTGCTCAAACGGACCACATTTCAATCGTTGGTAAACATAACTTGGAAGGTTAGTTCGATTTCTCTATGCATGCAAGTAATTTGTACCGTTTTTTTTCTTATACACTGATGCAATCCGGAATTTGTTTTCCGAACTGGATTGTTGCAATCCGTAAAATAAATTCCGGAAACACCCAATATTGGTTTTGACAGTCTGTTTTGTATTGTTTTGTTCTGATTGTGTTTGTTACAGAAGGTACATCATCTACTGAGCGCGTAAGGGAGGCAGGGCATGCTTCCCGTAGGAGAGAGCGTCTACAACGGATGGAGGACGAAGGTGTTGTTCCTCCAAGGCGTCGGGGTGCCAGAGGACGCCTTGTTGATGTCGAGCATCAGCCGTAGCAGTATGAGCAAGAGTATATGGAAGATGTCGTGGACGTGCAGCTAATGGAGGAGGAAGCGCTTGAGGAGGAGCTTCAGGCAATGGACGAGGATATGGAAGATGCCCAGTCACGGCGAAGGAGAACGAAGAAGAAGGTAGTGGACCCTGACCCATTTGATGACTATCCAGGTGGCCCACACGACACTAGCCTGCGGTGGAGGTAGCATGTGCACGTGGCCAAGAAGGCGTCTGAGGGCGACGTATTTATCAATGTTAAACTTACTTTAATATGTTGTTAATGTACTGTTTATGCAATGTTAAATTGTTAAACTGACTGTTTGTGAAGCCATGAGTGTAAACTGATGTTTAGGTATTGTTTTTAATTATTTGCAGTGGCTTGACAATTTAAAATGCATCAGCAACGGAAATAAGATAGAAGTGATGCATGATTCAGAGACCACCCCTATCATGGATGCACGGTGGTGGGAAGACATATTGCAGGGCACTAGTATTGGTTGGCTTCAGGATACCAGCTACAACATGATTGACCATGGTCTCATTTGTGCCTTTGTGGAGAGGTGGCACGAGGAGACTTCGAGCTTCCACCTTCCGTTTGGGGAGATGACAGTGACACTTGATGATGTGTCATGTTTGCTGCATCTCCCCATTGATGGCATGCTTCTGCCCCACGTGTCCAAATCACGGGACGAGGCGGTGGAATAGATGGAGACGTACTTGGGGTCTGATCCGGGTGAAGCTCTTGTTGAGATGACGAAGACCAAAGGTGCACATTGCCGATTTGGCTACTTGCATAGGATTTTCAAGCAGTGTATGAATGAGCAGTTAGAGTTGGAGAATGAGCATGATGGTGTGACTCAGAAGGTGCGAAGGTTGCGGGACCACGATTTGCTATACTTGGTGGGGATCACGATTTTCACTAACAAGAGCCAGAATGTTGTGGATGTTGTCTACCTGAGGTACTTTAGAGACCTTGATCTTGATGCTGGTTATTCATGGGGAGCTGCGAGACTGGCTCACTTGTATAGGGAGCTCAACAATGTTGCACGTTGGAACTGCGGTCAGGTGGCAAGATACCTGACTTTGTTGTAGGTATAAATTAAAAATTATGTTTTATTTTTTAAAATGTAAGTGTTTATGGTTTCTATATTTATATGTGGTTGTCATTGCTGCAGGCTTGGGTGTATCAGCACTTTCAAGGTATGGGAAACAAGGATGTCTGGGCAGGATATCGAGAGGATCGGTATCCACGCGCAATGATTTTTCTACCACTGTCTGGTTTGGGCACACCAGACAACTACAGAAACCATCTGGATAGGGTGGATCTGAGCGGCGTTGTCATGGCCCCATATGGAGACCACCGTGAGACACGTCAGTTTGAGCGGGTCAGCCTTTACTCTGGATGGCTGAGATACGGAGACCGCATGGTGAGATATCTGCCGGAGCGGGTGCTCCGTCAGTTTGGGAGGGTTTAGACCATCCCTCCACATCCTGCTGAGAGTGCACCTCCTATGATTAATTTGGCGGAGATCACAAACCGCTTTCAGCATGCTCTTGATCATGCGCTGACACTTGAGTAGTTGGGGCAAGATGCAGTTCATGGCGTGGAGGCAGCAGAGGGATACATCGAGTGGTTTTATCACCATTCTCATCCACGCATGATTCTTCCAAACATACCGGTACCGGTGCCGAGGCCACTGGAGCGTGAGGTCCTTAATTCACTTGCTGCTCAAGAGGATGGAGAGCATGGGTACTTACGACTTAGCGGGAGGATGAGCCGCATCAGAGACCATGTCTATGCTGTGATGGCCAGTGGTGTAGTTCCGCGAGGGTCTGAGGAATGGAAGCATTTGGAGGAGGTATTGAAAGAGGTGCATGATGGGAAGGTTTACCATCGTCGGGGAGCTACTGAGGGTGGCAGGGGTGGTGGCAGAGGTGGCGGTGGTACGGGTGTAGTTATTAGGGGTTGATTGTATTTTATTTAATTTTAATGTTTGAATATTTTGGGTGATTATGTTATGTAACATTTTGATAATCATGTTTTATTAATGTTTGAATGTTTGAAAATTATGTTGTGTCGTTAATTGTTATGTTATAAGTTGAATTTTATGTTTGAACAACTGATCAAAGGCCAAAGTAGTTGACTACATGCTCCAAAACAGAGGCCTAGCCAAAACAGATGGCTTTTGCGTCTGTACTGATGCAGTTCGGATTATATAATCCGGACTGTTTTAACATTTACTGGATTATATAATCCGGAACTATCATTTTCCACCCCCTTTTATTGACTTTCAACGGGGTGATTTACACATTTCGGATTAAAAAAATCGGATATTGTACAAACTATATGGATTATGTAATTTGAATCCATCTATTCAAAACTTACATCATCATCCATCAGGGTGATTGAAGTACCAAAATCCACGAATAAATCCGGAATTAATTTTCCGGAAGGTGTTCGGATTATATATTTCGAACCAGGGGTATTTTTGGAAAAGAAAAAAATAGGGCGCACGAGAATTTCATAGGGTGGGAAAAGTAACACTTGCTGAGTAAACCAAAATTGTTAAACCAATAATAGTGGTTCCATGAATAGTTAAAATTTTATAAATAAGATGATCAATAATTGTTAAAAATAGGAATTTGTTGAAGAAAAAGATAGCAACTAACAATTGTTTGTTAAGAGAGAACGACATCGTATTAAATTTATTTGAAAGAGAAAGTGTGTGCAAAAAAATATGAATATATTAGTGGATTAAAATGAGGGTATGATAGGAAGAAAATGTGCAAAAATACACTTCGTTAATATTCCAAAACGACACTTAAAAAGGAACAAAGGGGGTATTCTACGATTTTCAAATGGTTGTAAAAAATATTATTTTGGGGACGATTTTTAAGAAAATGTTATTCCATTTATGAGTTATTTTAAATAAATAATAATCAAATAGGATTCTTAATTTTTATTCAAAGGTAAGTTTTGACATTTATGAATTATTTAAAATATTTTTAGTATAATATTATTAATAGTCAAATTGTATTATTATTTAGGATTCTTCTTTCCAAAATGAATTTCTCACTTTTAAACAAATGATAAAATAGATTCTACCAAAAAAGAAAAGTTTCTACCAAAAAAAAAAATGATAAAATAGATGTTATTCTTCTAAAAAACTGTAAGTTATTTTGCACCAATTATAAAATACCAAGTCAAATAAAATTGAGTCCAAAAACATGGTGTCTAAATTTCAGTTGAACTAATCAATAATTGAGTTCAATTGGTTAATGAAATTCATCAAATGATGAATCATCTTTAGATTTTGGGTTTGATTCCTAAGTGAAACAATTTTTTATCAGATTTTACTTACCTTACGATCAAACTCCGAGTTAATAGGGTCGTAGGAACAGGTGGGTTACACACATAAAGAAATCGGTTAAATTTAGATTAGAAAAAAAAATATTTAAATTATTTAATGTTGAATCTATATGTTAAATTATGATTGAAAAATGGTATAAGAATCATATTTATAATATTTAAAGCCCCTATTTTTTAAAGAAATAAATGCTACTATTATGCGATGCCAAAAACTAATTTTAATTGAATTGATTTTGCAAATTATGATTGAACATAAATTTAAAGCTAATAATAAATTATAAAAGCAAAAAACTACAAATTACAACTTCAAGTTATAACAATGGCATGAATTTTGTGATTTCACATATCTTTAGAAAGGGAAATCAATGTGTTGATTCCCTTGCAAACATAGGCTTGTCATTATAAGGTTTGTATTTTTTGGAAACAATTTCTCCTTTTCTTTTTAGTCAGATTTTTTTTTTTGATGAGCAAGGAGAGAGGACAGGCATCAAGAGGCATCATCGACATCCCAACTAGGTTGGCACCCCGAGAGACCTCCATCCTATGCCACCAAACTCTAAAAATTTATTAAAAAAAAGGAAAAAATAAATACAAAGGCAGGGGGACTAGGCCAAAACCCACCAAAGAAAAAGAACATAAAAGAAACAAAAAACAAGAGAAAAAGAAAACAACAAAAAAACACCCAGCAAAACAGACTATGGAAATCTGTAGTTGGGAACACCACATCCATCACTAAAGAGATCAACTTTCAACTCATTAGGGGGAGCAAACAGCCAAACCGAACCCTGCACTGAATGACCCATGCTAGCAAGCTTGTCCGTAAAAAGCCACGACCCTTAGAAGCAACCTCTAACATTCCAATGGAGGAAATTCATTGAGCATGAGTGTGCTTGTCACCACGAGCAGGGGTTTTAGAAGGTTGTTTTGGCAATACTTGTTGCAATTTAAGTTTTTGCTTCTGCTTCCTTGTAAGTACCGGCATGAAGTCTTCATTAGCACACCGTGCATCATACTCATGAACTCTGTTCCATAAATCAAGGCCGTGTTGAATGTTCTTACTAGGATGGACATGTTGTTGTTGTAAAACAACAACCTCTTGCTCCTTTGGATTTGACGTGTGCTCAATAGCTGCAAGAGTCTTCTCAACAACAACCGGTGACACAGGGCGTGACCCAGAAGAACCATCAACATGCTCAACAACATCATATGTCTGATCCTGAACCGTGTCATCAGACACTTCTTGCACCTCATTGTGCTCATCAGTGGATTTATGTGGTACACGCTCATCGGAACCCTTGGGACTCTGCTCCCGTGGGCTCGGACGATTGTGTTCCACATCATCAGAAAGAGTCACAGTGACATCATCCATCGTAGGGTTGTCCAACACCTCCCGCGATGTCAGATGAGACTGTACCGCTCTCTCAGAATGCACGCTAACGTGCTCAACAGGGGAAACAAGATCTAACACTGGCACCGTATCAAGCAACTTCTCAGGAGAAATTCTATCAAACACATTTTGTAAAGGGAAGCTAAAAGAACTTGACGACAAAGGCGATACGTACACCGATACGCCTGCCTGAGAAGTAACCGTCTCAAATTGTGAGATTGAAGTAGGAATTACCAGTGGAATCGCAGCCAAGGATATAGAGGTAGTATCAGTAACCGGTATTCTCTGAGCTGTAGTAACTGTTGAAACAATCGGAGCCGGTACCCATGTCCAAGTGCTACCATTGGCTAAAGTGGAAGCACCCACATCATTATTCTGTCGTGAAGGTTTAGTAGGTGTTGCCTCGGCAATAACAATTTGTTTCCCTCGATTAGTCTTGTCCTCTGGTGGTTGCGAATATAACCATCGACAAGTGGAGACATTGTGCCCAATAGAATAGCAGTGGTGACAAAACAGTGGCCTCCTCTCATATTGAACCTCCACTTTGAAAGCGAAGCCCTCTCTTTCAACAAGAATTTCATCGTAAGCTCTCTTTGAAAGATCAATGTCGACTAAAATTCTTGCATAGTGCCCAAAGGTACGGTTTCTTGTCGGTCCATCTATGTCAATCGGGGTACCAACCGCACTTGCGATTTCCTTCAAAGTTCTCTCCCGCCAATACTCCTGCGGTAACTCCACCAATCGGATCCAAATCGATACATGTGTCTGTTTCTGCGCCAGATATTTGAAATCTTTGGTCCATTGTGATAGACGCAACAAACCCGGCTTAAGGTTAACAGTGTCTGCTGCCCATATTTTTCTTAGATCATTCGCCGAATCAAAGTGAAAGTCATAATACCCTTTGCCAAGAGGCACCATTTTCCAACCTGGCGTTGTTTTCCAAAGCTTCCCAATTTTGTGACTTAGGTCACGAGCAGAATACGGTTTATCTCCTTTGCTAAGAGTCAAACGAGCCCTTAACGCATTCTTGCACTCTTCAACTCCCTTATGGTACTCGTCCTGACATATTTTGATACCAATGAATCGCCTTTTATGCAAGGAGAAGGTAAAGGTTTGTCATCAGTTACGTTTGCACCCGCAAGAGCTGCTGCGAATGACTGAGTTGGTGTTGAAACTGGTTGTACCGCTGCTGCAGATTGCACCACCGCTGAAACAGAAGGTGCAGCGTCAGACACACACGGCCAGAGGCACGTGTGTGCCATCTATGAACAGATTGCAATTCACCAGACTTATTCTCAGTGAATTACTAAGAAACGGAACAGCTGAGCAATATCTTAAACCAAAGAAGTTTCTAATAGTGAAAGAATTCAATTGAATGCTTTCTCTCACCAGAAGAAAATTGCAACACGTAAAATGCTTAATTGTACAAAAGACAAAACAACAATGAATCAAGAATCAATGATTCATGTTGTTACTTTGAGAATTTGGTGAAGCGGCGCTCATAGGGTTGGTGAAGCGGCGCTCTCATTGCCCATTTTTAGTCAGATTATTAAAAACAAGCTTGGCATGCCAAGCTTTAGGTTTGTATCTTTTTTTATAGTACTAGTCTAATCCCCCTCTCTTTGTATGTTTTTCTCTTTTAATTGAAGTTTAGAGATCTAAAGTCCCTCTGCTACCTCTTTCTGTTTTTTTAAAAAAAAGTTATAACAAATTATGAATGCAAAATTAACCTTACTAGAGTATATCCAAACATACAAAAATTAGTTATATATATCTAGAACTATTTTTGGCGCATCCAAAAATAAAATCAAACATACATCTTTTTATCCATAAAAGTAAAAAAAAATCAAAAATCATATTGGATATATATACTTTTTTTTGTTTCAAACAAAAAAAAGAAATGGGGTTTTATGGAAGGATGGAAAAGTAAGCTAGAAGGTAAAGGAAACAAACAAGGATTCATTCGTGATTTTCAGTATATTGATTGAAGAAAAATACATATTTTGTTTGTGAGGTTAAGACTGTCCCCAATAATGAACATATCTTTAGATGGTATATCATCTAATATGAGAGTTTAAACACACACCTCTTACATATAGGATTGTATATTTGGCGTGTGACATGATTGGGATGATAGCAGCGACCTGATAACAAGTGGTCTAACGGATCTTGGATAGACTCTGATATCACCTATTGGGTTGGTGCCTTAACTGGCTATGGTGTAAACTTTTGTTCATGGTGGTTCTTATGAAGAAGTCAAACTTTCCAATCATATGAGCTTTTGTCATGGTGGTTAAAACTTCGTAATCATATGAGCTTTTGTCATGGATGGTTAAGTGTTTGTGTTAGCTTTTATCCTATAATAATCATATTCTTCTTCTTTCATCGATGTCATGTTTCTAAACACTATTGAATCATAACCCAGAGATCTTGTCAATTCAATATTCGGTCCAGTTTTTAAAAGTCACCTCCAAAGTTAACTATCGACAAACTACTTTTTGGTCGGACCTATTTATGGACAAATTTAACTTTAGCAACTCAATTCATTTTCAAATTTAAATCATAATTCAAATCTACACCGTTATTATTTATACCATTATCTAAATCTTTCAAATCCATTGTGTCACTCCATCTCTTGAAAATCTTGTATTGGATAACTAGAAATAAGTTTGGTATAGTTTTACAAATTATTTTCATGCAAAACTTGATTTTTTAAGGTATTGATTTGAATCAAAGATATTCTGCATAATTTCATTCGAATAATTTTATCCTTCGGGTCTATCTCCTTAAGTATTTCAAGTATTTGATTCGAGTCAGCTCTTTTCAAAAGGAAATATGATTTGAATCATTACTCCCTACTAGAAGTATGGTTCCAGTCAAAATCTTATCAATTCGTAATGATCTTTATCTGGAAACCCCCTTATTTGAATCAGTGTTCATGGCTATCGAATAAATCTTCATCATATCTCATATTTTTAAAACTACATTGTTTGATTCAATTCACATATTCTTTGCTTTGAATCAAACACTGCTTTTCGGTTAAATGTTTGGCCCAACTTGTTCCTACCTTGCTCACCTATATATAGTTACCTCCACTCATTCCATCAAGTATTGAATCAATTTGAAAACACTCTCTCAAGTTTTTTGAGAACTCTTGTAGGATTTGAGATCTAGATTGATAGGGTGTTATAAGATAATTGTGAGTTTGGTTTCAATCATAGATCCTGGTGGCGAATCAAGGATCTAAAGCAAAAGGAGGTATTTTTCACATCCAAAGGTAATTGTGTGAGTTATTTCTCAAACAATCAAGGTTGAAGGGGATCTAAGCGAGGTCATAGCAAAAAATATTTATTGGGTAAGAAGATCGAATGATTACATACTAGCTTGATCCGAAGACCTTGGGATTCATCCGATTTCAAGGAGCTTGAAGATTAGAGGCATTGAAGTGGTTACATAATGTAGAAGATTTAGGAACGTGGTGATTTGTAAATTGAATAAACCTTGTAATAAACTCTCGCAAACAATTTCAACATTCTAGTGGAAGCCCGTAGAAGAGACATTTTCATCTACAAGGAGAGGATGTACCCTTAGCGAGGACGATAAGGTAACCTCTATAAATCTGGTGTTCTCTTTTCCTTTACTCTTTAATTTTAGAAAATTTACTTTGATATATGTTGATGATGAATTATGTTATTGAATAATTATAAACCTAGTCTTCGAGAACATATTTTTGATCAACAAATTTTTCAACTCAATAACTTGTCATATTAAAGATTAACTTGTTGTTTATCCTATCACATATATCATAAGTGTATTGTTCTTGTGATAGTTATTTGGTATTTAAGGTTAGGTTAGGTTTGGATTGAAATTGTTGATTGGTTTTGTATATTACATTGTGTATTAATAATTGATTGGCAACATTAATTCAAGGGCGAATTCTTCGTTCAAATTTGAATTGTGTTTTAGCACTGCTTACTTGATTTCCTTATATTGATTTCATCATTTCTAATAGTCAAATGTGATTGATTTAAACGCTTTTTCAAAACACGCTTCCAATAAATTTTAAAGGGG
>Ga0228710_1002665_pt1 | contig 28273 bp, 20 predicted proteins | sample MedpolnodulmetaG_FD_177995 | JGI IMG/M metagenome (GOLD analysis project Ga0228710, IMG submission 177995) | Root nodule microbial communities from Medicago polymorpha collected in Santa Monica, California, United States - pink nodules | ecosystem: Host-associated > Plants > Roots > Nodule... | reverse complement strand
GCTTAATTGTCTATGTGCTTGGTGTATATGTACATTGGTGGACCTCGTTGACGGTTGAGAATAATTGAACTATGTTCTAATTGTATGTCCTATTTGTTTGTGCTTATACACCTGGTGAATCTATTTGATGATAATTCGGTTGAATAATTTGAATTGAATTATCCATTATGTAATTAATTGAAATGCTTACCCTTTCAAATTATTTATGTTGATTATGATTGATGTGAAGCTAACCCCTAGTGGTTTTGACCGCCTACCTGTTTGTATGAATGGGTAGACGGAGTGCAGGAGTAGTTTGCTTGTTTGGTGAGTGCTCGAGGATAGCGGGAGCTTCCTCTATTTATCTGTTCTGATGTCTTAGATTAGGCTCTGATCTAGGATGTCAGTCGTTATCTTTGTTTTGGACTATGTTGTTGAGATTTTACCCATATGTCGGGATTTAGAGATTTCACGTATTGATGTATTTGGAGTTTGTGACATGTATACTTGGAGATGTATGCTATATATCCTATGCGTAGTTGTTTGAATTTTTATGCATGTTATATTTTGGTGAACTTTTGTAGACGTGACGTCTATTTCTTAAATAATTGTATTATTCGCGTGTTTTATCGCTTTAATAGAAATAAGGCGTTCTACCAATCTCTTAAATGAATTTTTGTCCTTCAAATGTTTAGTTTATAGATAATTGAGTCTTTCTTAAGCATGTGATTGTAAGTTAATTTTTAACACATACGATCAAAAAACACATGTTGGGAGAAACCAATCTCTTAAATGAATTTTTGTACTTCAAAGGATTAATCACTGATTTTCGACTAGAGGATACCTTGTCAAAAAAAAGTAGTAGGTTAGTATGTGTAGAGTTATGTACTAAAATTATAAATGCACATTTTTATCTCAACATTTTTTTATGCATATATTAATAATTGATTTAAATATATTTTTTGATAAATAATGCTTTGGTTGTGTCTGCCAAATAATGTTTGATCCCACTCTTTCTGTCTCTCTCACTGTAACACCAACATGCAATTGATAAGATTCTCATGGGATAGCATATATCAAAAAGCGACGTCTTCATTCACAAGCAAATGGTCCTTTGAATTCTCTTTTTTGTATGCAACTCTCACATTGCACTTTAACCACACACATAGGCACACACGAGACTCCTCTCAATTTTTGGTTGGGTATGGAAATAAAAGGCTAGCCACTTCAACGGGCAACTTAATTTCAGAATAAAACAACAAATAGATCACTATATTTTTTTTCTCACTTTGCCAAAATTATATTTGTCTAGGCTAATTTGTCTTGTGACCACTATCTCACTCACAAACTTCATCATCTAAATTGTCTTTTGGGTTTTAAGAGACATGTCCTAGTCCTACCACTATTTTCTCATGATAAATCTAACTTGAACCATCCAAGGATCCAACTTCGTGTTGTTAAAACCAACCACAAAAACGTTTTCTGTTTTGTGAAAAGAATAATTTTAAGGGAAAATATATAATATTTCTGTATTAGTTTATATAACAAGAGTCCTAAGGACTCTCTTTACCATTTTTCGTTTTTTTTAAAGAAGGTGATCATTTCTTATACTTCAAAAAAAAAAATACTTCCTCTACTTCACAATCATCGACTCATTTGAAAATTTAAAAGGTATTAAAAAATAATAAATAAAAGAGATGATAATATTTTTATTAAATTACTTTTTTTACGTATTTGTATATTCACCATTACCTTAAGAGCAAAGTAAAATATATTACTTGAAAGTGATGGCAATAATATACATTAGAAGATATAATAGAAAGGAACAAATATAAACTATCAAGAAGTATCTTATGACACATGCTAAAGAATCAAATATAGAAATATTGTAATGGTTCGACGTATACAATTTCTTAAAAATTAAAAATTAATTATTTTTAACGCAAAATAAAAAAGATTCTAAAAATTTAAAATTTGTTATTTTTAACGCAAAATATAGAACATAGAATCAAATACATTAACAAGTGTCGTAAGAACGCATATTAGCAAGATTCTTAAAGAGAACAAAAAAACTTAATATTGTATTGAAATTGAAAATATAGTTTATTTCAGGACAATTATTTTAAAAAAAAATAAGTCAATCATTCTAAAGAGGATGAATTTATTCGCCACTGACATCTGGTCAGCTGGTTCCAAAGTCGCATATCTTCAGTTGGTGGGTGTGAGGATTGACCTGTTTTTATAGAACATCCAAAAGAGACAACCAAAAATTACTATCTCCATTATGTTAGGAAAGTGAAATAATCTAATAAAACATGGCAAGAAAAACTACATAAGCAAAACAACAGCTGCCCCACATAAATCAATGAATGCACCACCAATTTGTAAATTCTAAAACATATAATATAAAATCACAGTCATGAAAATTTCAGACATTGCAGGTTCATAGATTGTAGAAAAACAGACTTCATAGTGTAAACTACAAAACAATTAAACAAGTTTTCTGGAGAACATACCAGTAAATTTTGAGGTTTAATATCCCTGTGACATACTCCAATACTGTTGTGAATTTAAGCAAGTGTCCTGCAAATCTACAAATTGAAAAAAAATGAAGGGATTATCAAAACCAACAGAGTGAAATAAACCCTGGCTTTCACAATATCTAGTTACAGCTAACAATAAAAGGATAAAATTTAAATATTACTTTAATTTTTATATAGTGCATAGAAATGCACCTGGTAAGAATAAAGTTTGACATATATCATAGGCATTTTTTGATTCATTTTGTTTTTCCATTCTCTCTTACTCTGCTGTTTCATCTTCTCCATATATGTTTCATCTTCGTTATCATAATTCAATATGGGTAAATGCTTTTCTCTTTCTTTTGGTGATTGCTCTCTAGGTGTTTGTGTTTATGTCTCTATGAAATGGTTGAAGTTGAAATGGACAAATGGTTTTGTTTTTGTTTTGGAGTTTCTTTTATGGGGTTGTTTTATTTTGATCAGTGGATTGAGTATTGTTATAAGGTCTATAATGGGGTTTGATTATTCAATTTTAGTAATAGGGAATGGGTTTTCATGAAAAATCTTTAGGGATTGCGCACTATGTGTTTGTGTTTATGTCATGTTGTTTCTTGTGCTTTGAGAGTTTTATTTAAAAATTATTATTATACACAGTGATACAAATCCTTCTTAATCTTACTTACTTAAAATCTAAGGTAGTCTGATTAGACTTAATCCCTAACCCTAATTGTAGCAAAGGCCCACATTATGCTTAAGCTCTTTTCACTAATCCATGATTTGGCGCCTTGCAATTTTGTTCTAAGCACCCAACTGTCTGTAATAAATGATAATGTGTTAGGGACCCACGAGGGAATAGCAAGCAAATTATTCTACCATCCATGTAATCCTTAGGAACAGATGCAACCGTTTTTTTTGTTTAACCAATGCAAACTATCTGCATGCCCTAGGCATCATTCAATGCCATCCACTTGAAGTTGCCTTGAAACAATCCAGACCACCTTAGATAAACGAGCCAATGTTGTGTGAAGGTCTGCATAGTGCTTGCTATATAAACAACCATCCTTTGTTATGGTTAGTCATGCTTTCAAAAATCCTGAACCATTTCATTTGACTATATTCATTTGTCTAAGTACGTTTTGGTCTATCACTTCCTGAAAATGTCGAGTTTGGACAAGTTCATCATCGTTGCCAGGGACCAAGAAGCACTAATTCAGATGAAAGGTATTCCACGCTTTCATTATCTGCCAATCTATATTATATCAACCATGTTTGTTGCCTTTCTACGCTAACTAATGATTTTTGTCTGTTTTTTTTCATTAATGGATATTAGTTCAGGACAATTCGACCCCTGAGGTGTGCAAGGCTGTGAGATATGACTTGGCGAAGCTTAGGACATTCCAAATGGAATATGACATTGCCACTGTAAGATGGTCTTATTAATGAAAAAACTAGGGTCGTGAAATCAGTCATTTGACGTTTTGGTTTACATGTTTCAGGGGAAGGGCAGGCTGCCTAGAGTGTTTGCAAGGCAGTATGGTCTGCAGGTTGCTCCATATGTCATGCTTCGTGATCCAAATATGAATGAAATTGAAGTGAAAGTCGAGAAAAAAAATGGGAGAGTGTATTTTACTGATGGTTGGAATATGCTGCAGAATTTCTAAGACATTGGTGCTGGATGTTGGATGACCGTAGTCTTTGCGAATAGAAATCTTTTTCTAATTAGGCTGATGGATTTTATGGTGACGAGGTTTTTTATCCTGTTCACAATCCTCTGTTGAGGTTGACCTTGCAAAATGGAGCTGCTACGTTTCCATATGTTGCATGTGCCCCAAATGTTCTTTTCCTTCCAACCTCATTTTATCACTGTTATGCTAAGACACTAACAAAGGATGTTGTAATGTCTGGAAAATTGGTATGAATGATTGGGATAGATTAATGTTTCTGTGTACTATTATTTTTAACTATACTTATTTGTAAAGGTTTCTAACTCAGTGTTTGTTTATTGCAAGCAGAAGTTGGGGTGGTTAGGGTTCTGTCAGAATGCATTTCCTACTCAAGAGTGTTAGATGACTGTTGTTGACTACTTAGGATATAGCTGGAAATGCCTTTTGAAGCTGAACTTAACTACGGACATGACTTGCAGTCTGTCCGGTGACAGGAGGAAGATCTGCAAGGCGCGCAAATTCAAGATTGGTGATACTGTCAAGCTTGGAGTCACTGCCCAACCTAACAACACTGTGATATACATGCTTCCACCACCCATGGTGGTCCTTCGCACTAACCTTCCACCATCAAAGGAGAGTTGCCTTTCAGGATATGTCTTCACCGTGGAGCAGTACTTCTGGATGAATTGATTGTGCTGGGATTGGAACGTGTTTGCTGACTTTTGCTGCAGTCGTCGTCTTTATTTCCCGTCATTATGTTTGAGTCGTTGTTAGGTTTCTTTCCAAAATGGAGTTACCTAGTTTCTATCCATGTTTCACTCTATCAGTTCAATGGTTATTTAAGGTTTTGTTCGAATTTATTTATCGCCTGTGTTATATCGTTTGTTTTACTGTGATTTCCATCCCATCTTTAGCTAATTAACGACCCGATTTGCATAAGCTTTATTCCAATCTATATATTAATAAATTACTTGCAGTTATCATCATTCATAAAAAAATCTAACAACCCAGTTTAAAACAAAAAAACAATAGCTAAACGGCTACTAATGCAATATCAGTTTAAAAACGTGCAACCATTTCAGACTGAGTGTGCTGACTGCAAATTGATCCTTTGTACAATCAATTAAGACGTACATTCCCTAATTAAATCGTTTGTAACTATTTAGATTTTTTTTTAACATATAACGATTGACAAAGGTTTCATAAAGTCATAATTTGTGATAGTATGTTGTTTTCGTAGTAACACGATGTACAACCATCATCTACGGTGTTATGGAGTGAAGATTTGTATATTAGGAGATATACATCTCCATGGCATTGAGATGTATTCGATGTGTTACTATATACTATGCAGGATTAATTTTCCAGCCATTCTTAGTCATGTTCCAGCAACTATGAAGGTTTCTTTGAATGTTGACTTTGTCCTTAATATTGCGCACGTGCACCATCAAAATTGTTGACTTCCCCAACTAATTTCTGTCATTATTAATTGTTTTATGGCTCAAGGTGACAAGAGTATTCCATAGAAGAATTGTGATAGGCTAACATGTGCAACTAACTATTTAATGCGCACATTTTTTGTGAAGGGTTGTGTGCTCAATGCTCTTTTGTCCAGCCCTGGACTCAACCTCCAAGATTTTGGTAGACCTTGAACTCCTACATTCTGCAAACATTATTTAATGCGTTGTTGTTATGTCTTTAAGCTTTCCACATGCGTAAGCACTTTAAATACAGGGCACCATTTGTTGCTTTTGGTCATGCTCTCTAACAACTAAGAGTTTCTATCAGTATTCATAAGAAGAGTTTTGCTGAAAGAAATCCATGGCATCCAAAGGTTTGTTTCTTAATTCCAATTTCATATTTGTTGTCATACTTTTTTTCTCTTATGTTAACATTTATATTGACAACAAATTCTTTCCAACGCAGGAAAAGCTCCAAAGCTCACCAAGTTTGCAGACATTGTTGGTGGAAGGATTGACTTTCAGATCCAGGGTAGGGTGATCAATCTTTGGACTACTCTTAACCGTTTCAACGCAGCTGAAGTTGGAAGTATGCATATGATTTTGCTGGATAATCAGGTATGCAACTGAATGTCATGTCTAGCAGCACACCTACGATAGTAACTGTTTGTCTTAAACCAATTTTAGTGAATTAACTTGACATTAAATTGTTTTGTTGTGGGTGTGACAATCCATGCAAGTGTTAGGAAGCATTTGGTTCCTGTATTTAAGGATCAGTTTGAGGAAGGGTCCATTTATGTGATCGAGAAGCTTATGGCTGCACATAATGATCCAACATTTAAGACAACTCCCCATAAGTACAAACTGAATCTTATGGGAGGTACCACTATTTTCAAGCTCAAGGATTCCAATGAAATTCCTAAGAGACATTTTCAATTTATGTCTTTCCTTGAAATCATGGCCTGTCACAAGGAGGATCGCTTGATAGGTACCTTTACTTATGCATAACTGTTTGTGTTTGTTGTTATATGGATCAAAAGAAAGCCTTTAATTACTTAATAACTCACTTACCTCGCCTCGACAGATGTCATTGGTCATGTCGTTGAGAAAGATGAACTGAAAGTGACTGAAAAAAATGGAAAGACCAACAAGGTTATGGATGCTACATTGGAGGATTTGGAGTAAGGCTGTCAAATTTAAATATAACTAATATGTAATGATCTCTTATTGCGGTTTCTTATGTATGTTGTGTTGCAGGGGAAATCGAATTCACTGCACTCTTTGGGACGACTATGCGGAACAATTGAAACGCTTTTTGGAAAGTCATGATCCAAAACTTCCTGTTGTTGTGCTCATTCAGATGTGCAAGCTTAAGAAGTACTTTGGTGCAATGGGGATTTCAAATGCCTTTTATGGAACAAATTTGTTGTTTGATGTTGAGATACCTGAGGTTGCAAGCTATTTGGAGAAGTACGTTGTTTTCACTGAGCCTTTTTTTTTTTTTTGCATTACTTTGTTCAAGTTAATAGACTATTATTCGTTTACTACATATATTTACATTTGAAAGACTCAATAGGATGAATGAAGCACATGTGGAGCTTACACAAGTAGTCAGTCAAATGTCAGGTCCTATTGTTGTTCCTTTGGCTGATGACTTGCTTTGTACGCCGAGAATGACTATAGAGGATTTGATTGAATCCTTTGAGGTCTGTGGTTTTTTTTTTAGTTAACTAAGATGAATAATTATAGTTTTTTTGTTTCAAAGCCAATCAAGTTTGTGACTGTCACTTTTATCTGCAGAAATGTGTGGGGACTATTTTGGCAAGAACATGTGAGCTTGAGTCTGATTCTGGGTGGTTCTATCGTGCCTGCACCAAATGTGCTTCTAGAGTTACTGTCATTAATGGGCAGATTTACTGTGATAAGTGCAACATGCCTCGGACCGCTTTGCCAAGGCAAGATATAATTTAACTGAAATCAGGACATGCTTTTCCAATTGAACCGTTATTTTTAAGGTTAATAATGTATCTTATCTTCATGTCTGTTATAACCAGGTTCAAGGTTCACATTCAAGTGATTGATAACACTAGATCAACTACTTTCATTTTATTTGATCGCATTGTTGCGCAAGGTTTGGGACGGTCCACGCAAGACTTGGTTGATGCCATTGCTGAGGTGCTCTTTTTTCCCTTCATTTCTGACCTCTTGATTGTAACCTCCCAAAAAATATTCAAGAAACCCTTCTTACCAAACTATTATTTATTATGTCTGCAGAGGAATGTTGACAGCAGTTATCCTGAAGAACTGAACCTGTTTGTTGACAAGCGGATGTTGTTTAAGGTTGAGGTGAATGATTCAAATCTGTATCGCAACTGGCGCAGTTATACGGTTAAGAAAATGATTGCTGATGATGAAATCATTACGCGATTCATTTCGCATCATGGAATTAACGTAAACATCTAAAAAAATCCTGACGATTATATTTCCGTTATTTGTAATCCAACATAATAATTGTTTGTATAAATAATAACATTTATCAATGTCTCAGTCTGGGAATGATGAGGAAGAGGCAGAATATGTTGAAGCTGTTTCTAAACTAGCTGATAACCAGACAGTGGTAAACTTATATGTTTCAAACTATTCTGACTTTTGTTTTAGTATGTTTCTTTGGCAATGAATCAAGTCTAACTACCCTTATGAAATATATATTAAATCAGGATGTTAGCGAAGGTACTGGGTCAAACAACAAGGATGAAAACATGGTTGTTGAACCGGTGTTGACTCCAACTAGCAAGAGTTTGGGAAAGAGAGGTGCTGAGCATGTAGATTCATTGGATGACATTGTTCTGGGTGAAGGCGATGCATCTACCACAAAGGAGCCAAGAATTGTGTCTGTCAAGTTTGAAGATATCGATTGACTGTCGAATATAATCTATGTTGTCTCTCAGGAATGTTTGTTATTGTGTTTTCTGTTTTAAGTTTAATTCCAATTAAGTTCAATGAACATTAAGTTTGTGTTTTATCGTTGTTTGTACTAAACATGCCTTATATGGTATGTACATTTGTTAGTTTTAATCAATATATCTTTCAAATTTTCGTACGAATTTTGCTATCTATTATTGTCTCTTTGGGAGTTATATTAAGTGTTTCACTATTTATCGTACTTTTTTATTGTTCACTGCAAATCGCGTTTCGTTCCTTCCATGTGTCCTGAATTAAGTTCTTATACCATAATTCCTTTTACTTTGTTGTGTTCAGCAAAGCAACTAAATTATATGAGACTTTTCTCTAATATTTATGCATATCTTAATAAATATGCAAAGAGAACTTTAGCATATTCACTTACCATGGCATATTCAACTATATATTGGTTTAGCAACTTAATATGTGCTAAACAAAAGCTTTCTTTGATGCGAAATTGCAGAGTCATAATTGACAACGTACTATTTGCGCGATTGAGTAGCAGAACATCTATGTGCAATGATCTTTTTGGTGCACTCATCCAGCAACATGATTTCAAATATTAATACCTCGCTGATACATTACAATCATTCAGCAAAAATGCACCTCTCCACTTATTGTTGGACAGATTTGAGTTTTTTCTGTTTGTTCCCATATTAGCTTTCAACCAAATATCAAATATTATTTGCCATTACATGGTTTTCTTCTTAGTTTTTACAACCTCATTGGACTTCTAATTTACAGATTAGAATCAAGTATTTTTTGAGTAAGAAATCATAAAGGTTACTACCAAATGGCAAGTCTGTCGGTTATTTATTCTATAAACATATGTTGGATGTTGTCCCCTGCAAACATAGCATATTTTGTGTGCCCAAGATAATTAAATGCTTTCTTCAGTATGCCAACTAACAACCGTTTCTTTTATGAAGTTTGGCTACTCCATGCAGCTAAGTCAATAGTGATGTTCCTAATTTCAATGTACTCATCTGCCAAATGTGATGTATATAAATGTTGGATAGGTGTCTGCTCAACAAACCATGTGATACACCAACTCAGTATCACATACAAGTAACAACCTTTTTTTTGTTCAGATATCTTCTTTTGCAGTAAACATGTTGCATATTTCTCTTCAATCCCATTTCTTCAGCTAAACATGTTTGGCAAGAGGCATGGATAGTGACCAAAATACACCGGACCATGGCAAGAGATCAAGGTCTTCATCTAGGGCAAATTTCTTGCTCAATGAAACAAGTGACGAGACTCCTCTATCTGACATCACTAATGGTAGGTTGAAGTTACTATTAACTGCCATTTCGATTGCACGTTTGGTTTGATTGTTGCTGACATTGTATATCTGTCATTCACTTCTGCATTTTTTCCAGTTGGTTCTTTGTCCTTCAATACACGTCCCAATAAGAAAAGAAATGTTACTCTTGCTGGACGATTGACCCCTGGGAAATATACACTAAGTCATAGCGTGCTAACGACCCATTCCACTCAGCAGCGTAGTCGGTTCAACGTTGAAAATGTCTCTCCTATCGATTTGGATGCTGTTTCATTTCAAGGTATGTTCAGCCACGCTAACTAATCCCATTGAATATATTGCGTGTTTAGATTGATTGTATAATTAAGTGTATAATTTTTATATAGGATTGGATATTTTCAATCAGGTTGTTGACATGGAATGTGGGAATAATGGTGAGGATTCTGATATACCTTCTAATTCAGGTAGAATTCACTATATTATGTTGCTATTTGTTTCAACACTTTCAATGTATAGTTATTGGTTATTATAAGTTGTGTTTTCCAACAATTTATTGTTATAGTTTGATGAATTTTGATTTGAACAGACATCCACTTTGACAGTCCGATTGAGCTGATGGATACAGGAACATCAGGTGCACATGACTTCTTAATATTATCTTGGTTGAATTAACAGACAATTAGAGACTTATTTATACAATCAAAATATATGCACAATAACGTAGGTGTCGACTGATCAGACGATGTCGTTGATCTTAATTGCATGGACAATGGGGAAGAAAATGATATACCATCTAATTCAGGTGTGTTGATTTATAATCCAGTTAGTTGTTCATATAATATTATTATACTCTCACTTTTGTGACGGACTGAATAAGTTAGCTATTTTATTATATTAGACTTTGATATTCAACCAGATGATGTTAATGCTTTCTTAGACATTACAAGTTCAGGTTCATATTTAAACCATCAAATCAACTGCCTTTGTTTTTTACTTGTCGTCATCTTGATACTTATGTTTATGAAAGTGAAGCCTAATTGTCTTTTCTTTGATAATACACCATCAGGGAGTGGAAAGGTCGAATACCTGAACATAGGTCATCCGAATCGTATTTGTGATGATTGTGGTGCACTAATGTGGTACCATGAACGCACTAAGAAAGCCTATAATCCACGCAAGCCGAAGTTCTCACTGTGCTGCCGCAAGGGAAGGGTTGAGATTGCCCCGTACCCCCGCCTTCCTCAACCATTGCATGATTTGTATCACAAGTTAGACAGAAAAAGCAAATTTTTCCTGGCAAATATCAGATCATTCAATTCAATGTTTTCATTTACGTCGATGGGAGGAAAAGTTAAAAGAGACACTCATGATGGGCATGGACCTCCGATGTTTGTCATGGAGGGTGAAAACTACCATCAAATCGGTAGTTTGCTTCCAATGCCAGGAAACAAACCTAAGTTCGCTCAATTATACATCTATGACACTGACAATGAGATAAACAATAGGTTGGCGTGTGTAAGGTAGTTAATGTTCATTCCCTTTACACTCTTACATATTGTTGGTCCTGCGTTTTTTTGATTTTGTATGTTTTCACGCTTAAAAATGTATTCCATATTGCTAAAATGATTGATTAGAAGAGTTTAATGCAAGTGCAATTTTCATTTTGCAGCATGGATGACGGGGATTTGGAGATGAAGACTGAAATTGTTAGAGAGATATGCGATGTCCTTGACTCATGTAACCCGTATGTTGAAACTTATAGAACAATCCGTGAAAGGATAAATGAAAATGACAGTCCTCCTATGAGGTTAAGGATACTGCGCAAGAGGGGTCGTGACGGTCGGAGGTACAACCTTCCAACTGCATCAGAAGTAGCCGCGTTAATTGTAGGCGACTTTGACAGTGCTGACTTCGATAAGGATGTAATTGTTGAGACACAATCAGGTCTATTGCAGCGTATATCTGTTTTCGAACCGGCCTATTTACCTTTGCAGTATACACTCCTATTTCCAAAGGGGGGAGATGGGTATCGAAGGGACATCCCTTACAATGAAGACGCAGATGCTACCCAGTTGCAAAGATTGCATGTGACGCAAAAAGAATGGATTGCTTATAAGATTATGCAAAGAGAGACCGACCAATCAACCATATTGTTTGCAAGGAAGTTACTTCAACAATTTTCTGTTGATTCTTTTAGTTGCTTAGAGTCTTCGCGCCTCAGATGGCTTATAGATCATCAAAAGGAAGTTAGGGCCGAAATGTACAAGGGCATAACTGAAGCCATTCTTAGAGGTGATACTGATCCGTCGACAACAGGAAAGAGGATCGTTCTGCCTTCGACTTTTGTTGGTGGATCAAGGTATATGCTTCAGAATTACCAAGATGCCATGGCGATATGCGGTTGGGCTGGGTATCCTGATCTATTTATAACGTTCACCTGCAACCAAAAGTGGCCTGAATTAGTTGAATTTTTGAAGATTTATCACCAAAAGCCTGAAGATCGGCCAGACTTAGTGAGTCGGGTATTCAAAATCAAGCTTGACGACTTGATAAAAGAGATAAAGATAGGAGAATTATTTGGTGAAGTTAAGTCAGGTAATGTTCATTTCTTAATTTGTCTAATTCATGTAGGATGTAATAATATTTCTTACAAGCATATTAATTATAACCTGTTTGTATGTAGCATTTGACTTAATAATTTGTTGTTTATTGTTATGCAGTTATATGTACCATTGAGTTTCAAAAGCGTGGTCTGCCACATGCTCACATCTTGGTTTTCCTTCATTCAAGGTATAGGTGTGTTAGTCCTAAAGATATTGACAAGATCATTTGTGTTGAGATACCAGATAAGGAGAAGGAGCCTGAATTATTCCAAATTGTTTCAACACTCATGATCCATGGTCCTTGCGGTCCACAAAATACGAGTTCTCCTTGCATGAATAAGAATAAATGTACAAAATTCTTTCCTAAAAAGTTCACCAATGAGACAGTGATTGATTCTGAAGGTTGTCCAATTTATAGACGGAGAGACAATGGGGTTTTTTTCAAAAAGGGCGAAGCATTTGTTGACAATAGGTATGTTGTTCCATACAACATGTATTTGTTGTTGAGGTATAATGCTCATATTAATGTCGAGTGGTGCAACCAAACAAGGTCTATCAAGTATCTTTTCAAGTATGTCAACAAAGGGCACGATCATGTAACTGTTGGTTTTTATGATGGTCAGCAAGGTAGTTCTGATGTCATTGATGAAATTAAACTGTACTATGACTGTCGATATCTTTCTGCGTGCGAGGCAACTTGGAGGATATTTTCTTTTGATATAAACTATAGAGATCCATCAGTTGAGAGGCTTACTTTTCATCTTGAAAATGAACAACATGTTATATATGGTGATAATGACCCCCTTGATGAGGTTGTCCGTAGGAAGAGCATTCACAAAACAAAATTTCTGGCGTGGATGCATGCCAACAAAGTATATCCTGAAGCAAGAAGCTTGACGTACAATGAGTTCCCTACAAAGTTTGTGTGGAAAGCGGATAAGCATAGATGGTCTCCACGCCAGGTGGGTTTTGCTATTGGTAGGCTTCATTTTGTTCCACCCGGCACAGGAGAGTTGTTTTACTTAAGAACCCTGTTGAATTATGTCAAAGGTCCGACGTCATACGCTGACTTGAAAATCATGGACGGTATTATATTGGATACCTTCAAAGAGGTATGCGCTGCATTGGGTTTTCTTGGAGATGATAAGGAGTTCGTCGAAGCAATTATAGAAGCAGGAAAATGGGGTACATGGTTATTTTTGCGCTTGCTGTTCGCAACTTTATTGGTATCTAACCAATTGTCAAAACCAGATTATGTGTGGAACAACACTTGGGAGTATTTGTCTGATGACATACTTGATAGACAGCGACGACGTCTGCAAGTTCCAGGTAAATTATTAACCATCTCCTACCTTGCTGACATTATGGTTATTTCATATGTATACATGCACGTGCTGTCCCAAATTGTTTGGTATTAGACTCCTAACGTGTTTTCTAACATGCAGATTTGGTCCTTACTTCTAATCAGTTGAAGAGTTACGCATTGTTAGAGATTGAGTCTTTGTTGCAAGTCCATGGCAAAAGTCTCGACAACTACAAAGAGATGCCTAAGTCAGATAGAGGATTGGTAGCTGACGTTCAGAATAGATTGATTTATGATGAGCTGAATTACAACAGAAATATTTTGGTTGAGGAACATCGCAATCTTATGACAACAATGACTGATGAGCAAAGAGGAGTGTATGATCGAATTTTGTCAAGAGTTCATACAAACAAGCCAAGATTCTTTTTCGTATATGGGTATGGTGGTACCGGTAAGACCTATATTTGGAGGTCCTTATCCGCCGCATTAAGGTCAGCTGGTCATATCGTCCTAACCGTAGCCTCAAGTGGGATAGCTGCCTTGCTTATTCCAGGTGGTAGGACTGCCCACTCGAGGTTTGGTATTCCTCTATCTGTTGATGAATTGTCTTCATGTGAAATAAAACCTAAATGTCCATTGGGTCAGTTGATAGTCAAGACAAAGCTCATTATATGGGATGAGGCACCTATGATGCACAAACACTGTTTTGAGGCCCTTGATCGTACTTTAAGGGATGTTATGAAGTCTTTCAATAATGGAAGAATGGATATTCCATTTGGTGGAAAGGTTGTTGTATTGGGTGGAGATTTTCGCCAAATCCTCCCGGTTCTACCTAAAGGTACCAGAGAAGAAATTACGCAAGCTACGGTCAATTTTTCCCATCTTTGGAATTATGTTGAGGTCTTAACACTAACAGCTAATATGAGACTCTCGACAGGTAGCTCTGATTCTGATATTCATGAAAGGAAACTATTCTCTGACTGGATTTTGGCTATTGGTGATGGAAGTGTCGGTGAAAGCAATGATGTTGACATTCGTGTTGAAATACCACCTGATTTGCTCCTTCGAAGCAATGGCAATCCACTTGCAGCCATTGTCAATAGCACCTACCCTAATCTCCTGCAAAACATTGATGACCTTTCTTATTTTCAAGATAGGGCAATCTTGGCACCAAAGAACGCAATTGTGGATGAGGTCAATAATTACATGATGGATTTAATGCCTGGTGAAGAAAAAATATATTTATCCTATGATTCTCCACTTTATCCCAAATCAGGTAACAACTCATCCGATGAAGTCCACACCCCTGAATTTTTAAACACCATATCTACGTCTCGCATTCCAAATCACAAGCTTAGGTTGAAGGTCGGAGTACCCGTTATGTTGCTAAGGAATATTGACCACAACTTAGGTTTGTGCAACGGAACACGCTTGGTGATAACAAAGATGGGAAAATATGTTCTTGAAGGAAAGGTAATATCTGGGACAAATATTGGGCAAAAGGTTTATATCCCCAGGTTATCATTGGTCCCTTCGGATAAAAAGATGCCTATCAAGTTTCAGAGACGACAATTTCCTTTGGCTGTTTCATTTGCTATGACTATCAATAAAAGCCAAGGCCAATCACTCAAGCATGTTGGAGTTTATTTGCCGTAGCTTGTATTTTCCCATGGTCAACTGTATGTTTCATTGCCAAGAGTTACGTCGAGGAAAAGGTTGAAGGTATTGGTTCTTGATGATGAAGGGAATGATAGCAATGTAACATCTAATGTCGTTTATAAGGAAAATTTCCAAAATTTACTCTAATTTTATCTTCAATTGTTAGACTTCCTCATTGCTAATAGTGTGTTTGTTTCATTCATATATAAGTTGTGATATTGTTCGATTATATTTTTTAAGCCTTTATCCATTACTTGAGTACCAATCAAAATTGCATACTCAATAGACCCGGGCGATTGCACGGGTCAACAGTCTAGTATAAGAAAAGAAGATGTTGTGGTAAAACCTAAATTACCTATTTGGACACGTGTCACCAGTTGAGCTACTTCAACTTAATATATTATTTAAATATTCCTTAAAAAAATACATTTACACATGTAAAAAATTAATATAGCACTCATAACTTCTTCTTCTTCTTCTTCCAACGATTTTCATTTTTCATTTCACTCCTCTCCAGTCTTCTACTCTGCTCCTTTCAAGTCACCATCATTTCTAATCTGTGTAAGTACTAAATTACCCCTCGCCTCGATCGATCCTCTCTTATACGATCCACATTCTTTTTTTCTTTCAATCACACGCTTCGTTTCTTTTCAGAGGTTTACGCTCACTTTCATTTCTCATTAATTTATCTTAATTACTTTTTTAATCTGTTTTTATTCATAATCATGAATGCTTCTGAATTAGGTTGCTGCACTAATGGTTCTTCGCAAGTTCTTCCTTCTCGCCATTTCTACTCTTCTGGTAATAATAAATTACTTTATTTATCTGTTGATTGATTCGACTGATTCCACTAATTAAGCCTATGATTCATTTTTGACATTTGATTAGGGGGCCGTTTGGGTTGACTTATTTTTGAGCTTATGAAAAATTGCTTATGTAAATAATTAAGCTTTTATGTTAATTCATAACTTCTCACTAGCGAGCATTGTATCCTCATAAGCTGTTTTTTCATAATTTGACAAGCTTATGAATAATACATAAAGGTCCCCTTTGGATTGAGCTTATTTTGAGCTTATGAAAAATAGCTTATGCAAATAAATAAGCTTTTATATTAATTCATAAGTTCTCACTAACAAATATTGTATCTTCATAAGTTCTTTGTTGATAAACTACCTTAACAAGCTTATGAATAATAAATAGAAGCTTATTTTTTTGCATAAGCTGTTTTACATAAGCTCAAAATAAGCTCAATCCAAACGGGCCCAAAAGCTTTTTTATTTGCTTAAGCTGCTTTGTATTAGCTCAAAAATAAGCCAATCCAAACAGGCCCTAGGTCCTTCTGGATGGATGTTTCATTCTTCCATTTCCTGATTGCTAAGTTTTTCATGATGCTTATTAAGTTTTTTTCTTTATCAGTTCTTAGCTGCTACTTCACTTGGTTCTCCTGTTAAAACTCAGAAAAGTGGCAGATTATCATCTGTGTTCTCATTGTTTAACCTCATAGAAAAGAGTCGTTTTTGGAGTGAGGATGTTATACATAATGGTATGAATGTGTACACCATCTTCCTTCAATTTTCTTCTCTAGTATGTATGTCTGAGTTTCTTTTGATTCTCTTGATATGTTGCTTCTTCAGATATTGATGAATTGAAGTTTCCAAATCATGGAAAAGTAAGCGCGTTTAATTACACCAATTCAGGTATGAATGCATTCTCTCAAACTTCGCTTGTTTGATTTTATACTAGTTTAGGGTTTTAGCGCTTGTCTTCCTGTAACGTTCCTTGCCATGGGACAATAGCTTCGGTTGTTCGCCACATCTATTTTGGTGCATCCTTATGTAGAAACTCATGGAAAGATAAATAGTTGGTTTGGGCTTGGGTTCGCCACATTTATTTTCGCCGGAGACTATGTTACACTTGATTAAAAAATGATTTGTGGTATTGATAGGAGCCTGGTGATTAGAAATGTAAGTCAACTAGAAAAAATAACAAAGGTGAGGAATAATTATAAATTTATTGATTGATTGAGAGTAGGGAAGACATGTAGCTGTATGGAGATTCCTCTCAATCAGTAACTATCCTAACTAATTGGAATTAACACAAATGACATATGTTCAAGTCTTATTCTCCTATTATTTGTGTTAATTCTGAGTGCTCTGATCGTTTGCTTCTATGCTATTCAGTTACTTAGTAGCTTTGTTTTAGAATATTCAGAACTATGAATTTTGTTTACATCCACAATTTTTCCTGCATTGTTGCCAAATGCATGAGTAGTTATTTTTTCGCTTTAATCGTTTGCAATAATTTTAGCAGCACTCGAGTGCGATTGGCTAAAACTTCGCAGTTCATTTTGAAAATTGAGTACATATTATTTTCTAATTTGTTGTATTTCAGGTAATATTGCGAATTATCTAAAGCTGCAGGAAGTTGATTCCATCTACCTTCCTGTTCCTATCAACTTTATTTTTATAGGATTTGAAGGGAAGGGCAACCAAGGTACATAGTTGGATGACTGACATATCTTTTCTTTGGTTATTTCATTTTAAAAGTATTGTGGATTCCATATTGTTTTTTATGTCCCACAGAATTCAAGCTTCTTCCCGAAGAAATTGAGCGTTGGTTTACAAAAATTGATCACATCTTTGAACATACAAGAATTCGACATGAAGAGGTTCTAACTGCATTCGACAAAACAAGTGTAGATAAAATGCAACGGCGCCCCTTTCATGTTGCCAGTCACATAAATTACAAGTACGACTTATTGGTTAAACCCATAAATAAAATACAAGCAATTATTTCATTTTATTTTAATATGTTCTTTCTTTTGAAGACTAGATTTTGTTACATCCATTTAAGTTTCAATGCAATAGGGTATATTGACATATACAGGAGTATGTGGCAAAACACAGACTCATTTGGCATCAAATTTGAAGGATTTACTTCATAAAACCTTTGTAGTTAATCGAGGAATGAAAAGTAAGATGGGTACAATGTATATTTAAAACCTCCAGCGCTGTGCTATCTTCTTTCTCAGAAAAGAATAGATCCTTCATATGGCTTTGTTCATTATCTATTATTCTGTGCTTGATTCAAATTAATGTTAAACCTTCTCATCTTGTCTCATTGATAGTCAATTTTGATTGTGCTTGTCTGTCAGTCATCACTTATTTTGGCAGTTTATATTTTATTTTTATATTTATTTAGCTCAACTCATTTTAAAATTAAACCTTCTTATCTTGTCCCATTGATAGTCAATTCTGATTGTGCTTGTCTATCAGTTTTTACTTCATTCGGCAGTTTATCTTTTATTTATTATAATAAAGTATTGGAAGAATGAAATTTCTTCTTAATCAACCAAAATAAGCAAAATCAGATAATGGGCTCAAAAGTATTTTTCAACCCCGTTGTAAACCTACAAAAAAAAGTGGCGAACTTCTCTATTTTTTTTTACGGCCATCTTGGTTGAAGATGTTTAATATGGCATCTCCAAAGTAAATCTGTATAGAATTCTTGTTTATTTATTCTTTGAATCTTCTTGTAGTGAGAAAGTATATGTTATCTTTTCTTACTACGACTGTGGATGTTCTGGTGCAGCTTTTCAGTCCATGCTATTGAAATGGGAGAGAAGGTTACGTCCATTTTTGAGCATGCCATAAGGGTGTTTGGTCGCAAGGATGCTCCAGTTGGCAGTGGGTAAGTTATGTTTAGATTAGTTATTGCTCATTAGAACCTTTTTAACTTTTAAGTGCTCTTTGTACATTTATGCCAATATTTTATTACTTCTTTTTTCTTTTCCTGTTATGAAAACTGAAGCGCACAAGCACAGATTGACAACTTGTTAAGACCCAAAACTGATGTACGAAATTGATATGTATTTTCTTTAATAGCAAATACACTATGATCAGTGGTGAGAAAATTTTGTAACAGTACTTACACCAGAAACTGTAGGAAAATAAAGACTAGAACAGCGGTTGGAGCAAAGCTTGTTACAAGACAACAACAACCAAGCCTTATCCCACTAAGTCGGGTCGGCTACATGGATTAAGAAGCCTATGCCACCTGTCCTTCTGTTATGCTTGCTTTCTCTCCCCCCCTTCTACTAATTATTTTACCCAAAGGCCTCGATGTCTTTTAAGAAGCCTGCCCTTTTCATTCACTTCTTTCTCTCCTCTATGTCTGTCTATTAACTAGTATACATAAAATATGAATACGTGGTTTTAATGATTCAATCAGCAAGTTAGAGCATAAGAATGAAGTCTAGACTACACTTAGGCTATTTGTTAAGAAACATTCTGCATTCACATTCTTGTAATCTGGCCTGAATCCCTTGTGGTACAAGTAACAATGCATCAAACAACTTGGTACAATAAACGATGCAACCCACTGGGCGTGCAAGCAAGTTAACAAGTCCTGGGTTGGATTGCTCAACTTGTTTGCACTAAGGGTTAAAGGAGTTGGAGGTCTTGGGTTCAAACTCCGACGAAGGAGTAAATATTAATCTAACTACTAATGTTTGGCATTCAAATTTTTTTTTTTAATAAATCAAACTACTGTGAATGCTGCTCAACATATGAAAGTGGATTCCCGTCCACTAGCTTAGTTTTTTTTAATACTTTAACCAAGTGGAAATGGTGTTATGAAAAGGATGTCATAAGCTAGCAAATGGGTTTCCAATTCCAATGATTCTTTTCTGTATGTTTTCTCTCTGCATGTTTAGAAACATAATGTGGCTTGTTGTGTTGTCTCTTCTTCCAAATTCCTATTTGCAGGGATAATGATGGTGGTGATTGGCAAGTAGATGTGGACATGATAGATGGCCTTTTCGCTAGCCTCGTAGAATACCTTCAACTTGAAAATGCATACAATATTTTTATTTTGAATCCCAAGCGTGCTGAGAAGAAGACTAAATATGGTTATCGGTTAGTATTCTTGTTAAATGTTATCATTTACTATTACTATAAACTTCAATAATGGCATCTCTTTTACATGATACATATTTGTTGTATATTAAAAGTAAGAGGCAGGATGTTGTAGGTAATCTAGTGCGGAGGCTGAGTACCGTGCTATGGCTATAGTCATGTGAGCCTAATTGGATCAAGCAGTTAATTCATGAGTTAAAATTTGCAGAGGTCTCTTAGATGAAGTTCTTTTGTGATAATCAGGCAGCTCTTGATATCACTTCTAATCTGTTTTTTTTTTTATTTTTTTATTTTATTTTATGAGAGAACCAAACATATTGAAGTATATTGTCATTTCATTGAAGATAATTTTTGCCTGGCTTTATAGTCACCAATTGCATCTGTTTTAATGCTCAGTTTGCTGATAGTTTTACCAAATCTCTTAGGTGTCCTCAAATTGACCTTATTTGTAACAAGTTTGGTGCATATAACCTATATGCTCAAGCTTGGGGGGAGTGTTCGAATATTTTAAATATTAGGCCCAAACCCATTAGTCTCATGTATATACACACGCATAACTTTTAACTCTATTGAGCAAGTAAATGAAATACATTTTTTAGCTCACATATTTACGCGAACATTTTATAATTTTAAAAGTGCCAGAAAATAACTGATATTTTCCTCCTTGAGTCTGTTTCATACATGTTTTGAGTCAGATTTGTTTATATTGTAAATTGTTGGTAATCGAAGTTTAAAAGATCTGGTGTGGTCGCTTTTTATAACTGTCTCTTTATATTGCCTGACTTTTATTTTATACAAAATATTTCAGGAGAGGTTTATCGGAGTCCGAATTTAACTTCTTAAAGGAGGTATATGGAACTTTCCGTCTTTTCTCCTTTAAACTTTTCTAAACCTGATATTAGTGTTCCATTTGTTAATTGTATCGTACCATGCTTGATGTTTTTCTGCTTAGTTTATGGGTATTTTGCATGCCAAAACTTTAATTGTTAGATATTTTTCTATTTTAAGATACCTTAAGTGCCAGAACTAACAGCTTCCATGTCATGCAGAATAAGACTTTGCAAACGAAGCTACTTCAGTCTGAAGAGGTTCCTGAAAATACTCTTGGTATGAAACTCTTCTCAAACAAATATATATGTTGAAGGATACATAACGCTCAAGATGTTGTTAAAATCGATATCTACAAGGAAATAGAGAATCTTCAACAATAAGACAAAAAACATCATTTGACTCTAGTAACTGACTCCATCTAGTGTGAAAAAGGCATCCAGCGTTGTTGTTATGAATTTACTTCTGCAGTTAGATTTTAGAAATTCCTGTCCATTTCTTCTCTCCTTTACTTGTGAACCATTAGAATATTAGAAGATATTTTATAATATCACAATATTATTATAATCTTTAATTATCTGCTAAGATTAGTTTGTGTATTATTTAGTAATTAGTTATGTTAAAGAGTCCCACATTGGATAAGAGATGGCATGAACAAGTGTTTATAAGTGGGGGCAGTACTCACCTCACAAGCCGGTTTTGTGGGGTTGTGTTAGGCCCAACCACAAATTCCAGGAAGTTATTATTATCATTTGTTTTCTGATTTTCCTATTAATTGCGTCTCTTATAAATAGGGGATAGTGTTGGAGTATCAAGTTGATATCAAACTATTATCAATAATATTACACCATTGTCATTGTTCAAGGTCCTTATTGTTTGTCTTCTTTTATCTAATACTCATAATTCCAACGTGGTGTCAGAGTGGTACCATCCCTCTGCGACTTGTTGTTTCATTACTATTCTACTGCCAATTCTGAAGAAACTCTAATAATTTGTCAGCCATGCAATCTGTGATTTTTCTTTCGTCCGCTGTGTTCTTTCTGATTTTTTCAGCCACCACTGTTTGCCAATTTCGGAATATTTTCCAGTGGCTTTAACTTAAAGCTTTAATAACTATTAGCCTTACGAGGAGGAGGAGGAGGGTCGGCCACAACCCCTGTTTATTTCTGTAGATTGATTTCCATATTATTTAATTTTCCTGTAGATAGAAGCCTTTCATCTATATAAATAGGGTTTGGTGTTCAGTCTTTAGTATTAAGTTGGTATCAAATTATTATCAATTGTATTACACCATTGCCATTATTCAAAGTCCTTTTAATTTGTTTTCTCCTCCTTTTATCCAAAACCCATAACTTCAACAAGACCCTCATTTATTAATATAAATTTATTGACAGCTTTTACAAAGATTCAGCGACCATTATATGTAAAGCACCCAATGATGAAGTTTGCATGGACAAGAGCAGAGGACAGTGAAATTGTAAGTTTTTATATATTTTTTTATTTTATACATATATCAAAATAATAAAGCATATGAATTATGGACTTCGTCAATGATACGACATGGTCGCGTAGACACTGCTAATCTGAAAAACATAGGACACCGATTCATATTTATTTATTATGATTAAATAAAATATGAACATTATTTATAAAATATCTAAATTGATCAAAATATGTATATTTGTGCATCAAATTTAAGTAATTTGTTTCATTATAAAATTCTAAAACATGATACAATAGTTTTTCGGCTTCATTCATCCATCAATTACTGAACTAAAAATGTTGTAATTAAATTTAATGTTTTTAACCCATCACTGATCATCATTGCTTTGACACATCTTTAACCCATGTAGATCTGTCTGAGATGTGTCCAAAGAGTGTCTAACATGTCTCATAGCAAAATATAAAAAAGGCAAAATTACCCTTACTCCTGTGGTCCCTTAACTTAGTTTTAGGTAACAATTTAGTCATGTATCTTTTTTTCTTGTAATTTTGGTTCTTCACCCATGTTTGGACATAAATTTCAAGCTTCAAATCTATGGTTTCCTTTCAATGTGAGCTCTCAGTCTTAAATATTTGTTATGCCCTAAAAGAAAACCATAGGTTTGAAGCTTGAAAATCCATATGCAAACATGGGTGCACCATAGATTTAGAGGAGTTATCTCTCTCCAGTATGTGGAATTTCTGGAAAGACATTGGTGTGGAGCAACTTTCTTAGCTGCTGTAGATCTGAAGAAGCATATTGCTGAACCACTGATAGAATTCATGGATCGGGGTGATAGCTTTGAACGTGTAGGTGTAAACTTGAGTTAGGGGGTCAATTTTACCATTACAAGATTCCGAAACACTAGTATGAACCTAAAAAAAGAACAAAGGCGAAGAACCATTCAGCAGAACCACTACTATTCAAGCAATAAAAAATATGAAGGTGGTTACATGATTTGTGTGTTACCTATGAAGCACGGACACTCCTCGGATTAGACATGTCCTGGGGTGTCAGACACGTGTCGTGTCCGACATCAACACTATAATTACACTGAATTATGTGATTTTCTCAAATTATTAGCGGTGTCGCGTGTCGGTGTCTGTGTCTGTATCCGTGCTTCATAGTGCGTTACGGTTGTTAACAGGCTGGTTGTAGGCTAGTTGGGGCATATTTAGAAATCAGTTATGCTCGAAATGGACGGGGAGCAGTAGCTTTCTGTAGGAGCCTCTCTCTATGGCAGTGGGATTTCCCTCCTACTGTAATTTCTTCAATTCAGAAAATATTGGACCTAATTTCCTTCCACTGTTGTGCTTTTTTTTTTCCTTTCCCGGTGTTGGGTTCTGGTTTGCATCAACTCGTGACCGCCTTGGTTTCTCTTTCTGTAAACTGTATTTTTCCGGTATATAAATATCATGCTGCAACAACAAATCCTATTTTTCTTCAAAAAATTGATTTGCTGTTCTTGCATTAAACACAAAAAGGCTACGGCTCTAATAGAGCGTTCTTCACTCAAACAGATTAAAATATTCTTCTATCATATGTTCCTCACCTTTTCCTCTCAAGCAGCATCTTATACTCCTTCCTTTTTCTATGATAATATTTTTCTTCTCTTCATGAAAAAGGCCTGTCTTTGTTGTAGAATCCTACGAGAAGCTAGTGACATTTCTATCATAGTTGTTCTGCTTTATAAGTGTATATGATAGAATAGCATTAAGGAGCTTGTATCTAGTGTTAATCTTGTAACAGCCAGCTGTTTACAGCTGGCATCTGCACTGACAGATGTCAAGTCAGATTCAGGTTAACCTGCTATAGCAGGTAACCCTTCAGCCTCTTATATAAAGCCTTTGTAACAGTTTTCAATCAATCAATGAAAAACAGAATTTGTGATAAAGAAGTTAGTTAGAGAATGCTTTCAGTTTCTCTGTAGTTTTACATGCTTGTTTTTGTTTTGGGTCAGTTTTTTCTGTTTTTCTCTTCAAAGGCAGTGTAATTTTTTATTTTTTTTTGGCACAACTATAAATTGCAGGCGGAATGGTATGATATTTGGCTTGACACACTAAACAATTTTGAGAAGTTGCATCAAGGGAAAGAGAGAGCTCAAATCATTGAGGCCAAAGCTTTACAGGTATATATTCATCAAATAAGCCTCTATATTTCTCTGAAAATGTAGGAAATATGTTGTAAATAATTGTAATTGTTTGTAACTAGTTGTAAAATTGTATTTGGCCTGTTAGATGTAGAATAGTCTCTATTTAAACAGATTAGTGCTTGTACTTTTTTTACACTATTGAAGTATTTTCTACATGGTATCACGGGCTCCTTGTTTTGCAACCTTTTTCGCATAAACCCTAGCTGCCATTGCGTTTTTTCCCCTATCTTTCTGCCTTCATTGCGGTATCATGTTCCTTTGCTGTCTTTTTTACAGCTCGTTGAGATCTTCAGCCTTGCTCACTGCCTTTCCAGTTCCAATTCTCAATTAACATTACTGCTCACTGCACCCGCTAATGTTCAAGTGTTTTTTTACCACCGTACACTGCAGTTTTTGGCCTGGTAATAAGACCACTGGCAGTTTTAACATTACTCCTCCTGAGTTGATCTTTGCAGTTTTAACATTACACTGCAGTTTTAACTTTACTCCTCCTGAGTTGAGCTATGCATTTAATAAAGTTTACCAGTTTATTGCTCATCCTTTGGAAGACCACTCACAGGCTGTAAAAACTAAAAAGGATATCGTGTTACTTGGCCGGTACTCAATCATTAGGCCTTCATCTCTTTCCTTTCACAACACCTTGTAATATTCTTCTCCAAGGCTTTTGTGATGCTGACTGGGCTGCTGACCCAGATGATCGTCGCTCCACATCTGGGGAAGCTGTGTTCTTTGGACCAAATTTAGTGTCTTGGTGATCTAGGGAACTATCTGTGGTTGCTCACTCCAATTCCACAGCCTTGCCCTCATTACTGCAGAGATACTTTAGATCAAGACTCTCCTCCATCAACCATCTTACTTGCAAGATTAGAATGATAGATATGCATATCTTGAGAAGAGTGTTGTAAATAATTGTAATTGACCTTTTAATCAGGCCCATTAGATTAAGAATAGTCTCTTTTAAACATATTAGAGCTTGTATCTTATTTATACTTTTGAAACATATCAGAAATATTTTCCACACAATAGTATCAGGATATTTACTCCACACTTCTTTACTAAAATTCGTGTTTTGGCATTTGAAGTTACTAAAAGGGAAGGATCAAGAACTAAAGCTCCTTTTGGAAAGGATATTAAAATCTAGGGATTATGGTGGTTTTCAAGCAGAATGTCTCACAGACACGTGGATTGGAAAGAACAGGTTCAATTTATCTCGCATGGCATATGTGAAGACATACACATTTCTTTCTATTCACATTCATTCATGTTTTGTAGCAGATGGGCCTTTATTGATTTAAGTGCCGGTCCTTTTTCATGGGGGCCTGCCGTTGGTGGAGAAGGCGTGCGTACGGAAGCAAGCTTACCAAATGTGGAAAGGTCAATTGGTTCAGCTTCAGGTAGTAATGATGTGTTTGATTTTGGGTGGGTGCACACCTGTTTGATATAAAATGGCAATGCATTCCACTTTAGACCCACATATAAAATATAAATAGAAAATCATTTGAAAAAAGGTGGAGAGGAAATCCGAGTTGTATTTCATTATTAAAAAATTACATAAACTGTATAATTATATAAGCTTTATTGAATCGAATATGTCCTAATTAAACAGATACTAGGTGTGTTAATATATAATGCATCTTGTGTGTTGATCAAAGTGCTGACCGCCTGTAAAGTGCTACATAAGGACTGGTTAGTTACTGACAACTGTGACTGTCTTAGAGTTAGTTACAAGAGGCTGAAGGTTAGCTCAAGTATAAATACTTTTTTTCTTTTTGAAGAAGCTAAATTAGCCCACCTAAGTTGGCACCGGAGAGAAGCAAACCTGAGACTTCGAGGAGGAGCTCACTCCCAGAGTCCCAGGTCCCAAGCCAATACCACTAGGCCAACCCAAGTGGGTTAAGTATAAATACTTTTAAACTGAATCCTTAGATTCAGTGTTTTGAAATTCAGAAATAAATAATTGATTCTCTAAAAAATGTACCAAAATATGCCTAATTACATTACTTACGGTAACAAGATGATTACAATAATAAAGGGAAGATTGAATCCTTTTTGTATAATGTCACCACTCCCCCTTGTTGGGGTGATGAGTCGATATCTTTTCATTCTCAGCTTGCAAGATCTTAGAAGGGACGCTTTTTCCTCGAGGATATGTTGATCAATCTCTATATGCTTTCCCTTATGTTTTAAACTACCTTGTGAGTGATGCTTAGACGGTCTTGTCATCGCAAAATAGCTTCATAGGTTCTTCATATTTTATTTTGAAACTACCAAGTATGACTCAGAAATTTTGTGAGCCTTAGCTCGAAATTCGATTCTACACTTGACTTTGCAACTAAATTTTATTTCTTATTCTAAAGCAGTCTTTGTAAGGGTTAGGGTGAAAGTTGCCTAAGTCAATGCTTGATGAGTCTTACCCAAGTCCTTATATGACAATCCTTATCCAAAGCCTTATAAGAACTACTTCTGTTTTACCTTTGTCGATGCGGGATCTCAAATTACCCCTCATGCATAGAAAAGCGCCTCTGGATCATGGATAAATATGGGTTGCCCAATATAGATTATAGGTTCACCTCAGAAATGGTTAATAAATTAGGAGCTGAATGTCTAGAACCAATCATTATAACAAGGATCTGTCCTTGTTTGGTTTTGCTCTAGAATGACAAGGAGTGTTATAATCAAAGAATTAAATCCATATATTTATTATTAAGATCAAAATTATAGATTAGGATTTGAATTAGCAAATCATATCAACTAGCATTTTTAGTATTTATTCTATATACTGTTATAAATGGAGGTGAGTGTGGTCTAATTTACACACAGAAATCACAAAGTCAACATAGATTATATGCACCTAGCTTGTTACAAATAAAATCAACTTGAGGGGCCCTGAGAGATTTAGAGAAAATATTAGCTAGTTGTTCATTATAACTAATGCAAGTAACAATACAACCAGCTAGATCTTTTTCTATAATGAAGTGACAATCCACTTCAATGTGTTTGCTCCTCTGTGAAAACCTGGTTAAAAAGCAATGTGAAGAGCACCTTGATTATTGGTTATCAACTTCATTGAAGAGACCTTAGTAAGTTGTAACTTATCAATTAGTTGGTTGATCCATATAGGCTCACATGTGACCAATGCCACATTACAATACTTAGCACTAGTTCTAGAAACAACCTCCTGCTTCTTACTTTTCCAAGAGTTGTGAACTGTCTGCGAAGAATGTTCGAGATGTAAGGATAGAATTCCGAAGCAGTTATGTTAATTTGACAGATATCTTCTCATTGATTATAAGGTTAAGGTGGACAAGGCATTGACTGATTTATATCGTCACTCTTGATGTGCCAAAGGAAAAGAAAAAGTGTGCAATTATTTTTCTGTGCAATTGAATAAGATGACTGCTCTTTTGGGCCCCCTATTTGCTCTTTAAACACAAAAAAAAAGCCTTTGGGGAGTTACAAACTGAACCTCTTTGTTGGGG